>Ga0129310_1000753_pt1 | contig 34639 bp, 34 predicted proteins | sample Go1ome_2_FD_94433 | JGI IMG/M metagenome (GOLD analysis project Ga0129310, IMG submission 94433) | Western lowland gorrila individual fecal microbial communities from Wisconsin, USA - Go1022A metagenome | ecosystem: Host-associated > Mammals > Digestive system > Large intestine > Fecal | place... | reverse complement strand
AATACCGCATAATTCTAAGTGCCGATACGGCGAGCGAGGTGCGGCAGCTGCTAAGCCAAAAGCGCAGATAATACTTTGTGTATTATCGAGCATTTTGGCAACGCAGATGCCGTGCCGCAGCCGTCGGAGCGGTGCTTAAGCCGTAATGCGGGAATTGTGCGGTGTTGCCTTCAATAAATATTTGCCGTTTGGCAACAGGAACACTGTAACACAGCAGCGGCCTTTCGGTCAACGATAACTTTAAAACAGGTTTACAACTCAGCAAAAATCCTGTATTTTAACAAAATATGTATAGTTCGCTTGACATCCGATGTAAAGTGAACTATACTATAAGCAAAGAAGTAAAGCATGCTTTACCTATCATCTGATACAAAAGGAGGCTGCCGCTGCATGAAAAACCGCATTCAGGAGCTGCGCAAACAGCAGGGCCTGAGCCAAAGCGAATTGGCGGATGCACTGGATGTTACCCGCCAGACCATTATCAGCTTAGAGGGCGGGCGCTACAATGCCAGCTTAAAGCTGGCCGGAAAGATCGCCCGGTATTTTGGCCTTAGCATTGAGGATATCTTTATTTTTGAACAGGAGGATCTGGCATGAAAATGGCTGCATGGGAACGCTGCAATGCGAAAACCGACGAAGAATTTGTGACATGGTATGAAAACCGTAACCGTAAAATGATCGTTTTTCCCCTTTTGGGGCTGCTGGCCTTTGCGTTTGGCATTCTCAACGAGATTTTCGGCTGGCTGCCCAACGACCACATGAGCAGTGTGATCTCGGGCGTGGGCGGCGGTTTGATCGGCTGCGGGGCGGCTTTCTCGCTGCGCTGGCGGCGGGTAAAGCGCAATGCCCGGCTGATCCACAAAATGCGCTTGAGCTACACCGATGAGCGCAACCAGGATCTTGGCCGCCGGGCACTGGCCGCCAGCGCCTATCTTACAATTTTTGCCTGCTTTGCGGCCATGATGGTGGCGGGCTGGTTTTCGGATGTGGCTTTCTGGTGCTTTTACGGCATGATGTTCTTTGTGGTGATCGCCTATGTTGGCTGCTATTTTTATTACAGCAAAAAAATGTAAGGCCGTATCGCCTTATTCCAATTTTTCTTGCGGCACACAAATCACACCGGCTGTAAGGCCAACAGCAGCTGCCGCCATGGCGGTGCTGCAAGGGATACAAGCAACGGGCTGGGGCTGTGCAGATTTTGCACAGCCCCAGCCCGTTGTAGGAAAGTGTGCTCACGATAATGTCAGTTTCAGCGTTTATCCGTTACCCAGTATACAGAGGGCTGCGTAAAATCTTCTATCCCAAAAAGGTAACGGTCAAATCAAATTTTGGCACAAAAAGCCGCAGAAAACTTCTGCGGTCGGGTTGGCGGCAATAGCCTGTATGCTGCAAAAAAGTGCCCGCCGAAACGGCGGGCACACAAAAAATCCTTGGTTTTATCTGCGCATCACAGCTCGCAGGGCTCAAAGCCGTGGCCGGTCAGCACCATCACACGGGTAAAGCCGGCCTTGCGGGCAGCCTCGGCGGCTTCGTCAAAATAAGCCGTCAGGGTTTCGGTGCTGTGCGAATCCGAGGTGATGATCACATCGCCGCCCAGCTCATGCCATTTGGCCAGCAGGAAGTCGGCGGGGTAGAAATCCTTGCGGAACCCGCGCGAAACCGCACCGGTGTTGATCTCCAGCAGCTTGCAGCCTGCAAAGGCCTTTTCCAGCGCGTGCAGGGCAGCCTGCTGATAGCGGGGCGAAGCTTCATCAAAGAATTTTCCCTCGCCGTTGATCTTTTTGATCAGATCAAAATGGCCCAGAATGTCGGGGTGCTTTTCGGCCACCTTTTCCACCTGTGCAAAGTAATGCTCGGCCATGGCAAGGCCATCGCCGTCAAACTCGTTGTCCATGCACTCCTGCAGATCCTGCTCGCGCCAGTCGATCTCGTAATAGCGGCCGGTTTTGGGGCCGCAGATGTAGTGCACGCTGCCGATAAAATAATCATAGCCAGCCGGATCGGTATCCGAGAATTGATCCCATTCCAGCCCGCAAAGAATTTCCAGCTTGCCCGCATACTGGGCCTTCAGCCGGGTGATATCGGCCTTGTACTGGCTTGTGCGGCCGGGGCTCATGCAATACTCCAAATCACAGGGGGTATGGCTGTGGCCGGTAAAGCCCAAGGTTTGCATTCCCTGCTTCCACGCCGCCAGGGCCATATCCTGCAGGGTGTTTTTTCCATCGCACAGATTGCTGTGGCAATGGGCGCTGCTCAGTCGGTAGTCTGCCATTACTGCATCGTCTCCTGTTTCACTTTATGGTCGATCACATGGCGTTTTTCCAGCTCGCGGGTGATATCCTCGATGCCTATGCCCATCTCCACCATCAAAACCATGATGTGATAGGCCTCGTCTGCGATCTCGTACACGGTTTCCTCTCTGCTGTTTTTCATGGCGCCAATGATCACCTCGGTGGTTTCTTCGCCCACCTTTTTCAGGATCTTCTCGATGCCCTTTTCAAACAGATAGGTGGTGTAGCTGCCCTGCTGCGGGTTCACCTTACGGCCCTTGATCAGCTCATACAGGCCCTCCCAGCTGAATTGCTTCAGTTCGGGGCTTACATACACCGGAGTAAAGAAGCAGCTTTCCGCGCCGGTATGGCAGGCGGGCCCATCCTTTACCACCTCCACCACCAGCGCATCGGCATCGCAGTCGGCGGTAATGGATACCACGCGCTGCACATTGCCGCTGGTTTCGCCCTTGCGCCAGATCTCCTGGCGGCTGCGGCTCCAAAACACGGTGCGGCCCTCGGCAATGGTGAGCGCCAGCGTTTCGGCGTTCATATAAGCCAGCGTGAGCACCTGTTTGGTGTAGTGGTCCTGCACAATGGCAGGAATGAGTCCGTTTGCATCAAATTTGAGTTCCATAGCTTGGTCTGCCTCTCATTCTATAATAGTATCCTACTGAGCTTTATTTTGCAAGTGAAACAGTGAAAAAAGCGTTTTTTCCCCTTTTACAGCCGCATTTCTATGCCCTGCGCGCGCAGGTAGGCCTTCAGATCCGGGATCTGCACCGCCTTTGTGTGAAAAATTCCGGCGGCCAGCCCTGCATCTATGCCCTTGTGGCGGAACAGCTCGGCAAAATCCTGCATTTTGCCTGCGCCGCCGCTGGCAATGATGGGCACCTTCACGCGTGCGGCCACCGCGTCCAGCATGGCAAGGTCAAACCCGCCGCGCACGCCGTCGGTGTCGATGCTGTTCAGGCACACCTCGCCTGCGCCGTGTTTTACGCAGGCTTCGATCCATTCCAGCGCATCCAGCCCGGTATCCACGCGCCCGCCCTTGGCAAACACGCGAAACTGCCCCCCAACGCGCTTTACATCGCAGGAAAGCACCACGCACTGATCGCCATATTTCTGCGCGGCTTCGGCGATCAGCCCCGGATTTTCAATAGCCCCCGAGTTTACGCTCACCTTGTCTGCGCCGCATTTCAGCACACGGTCAAAATCCTGCAGGGTGCGAATGCCGCCGCCCACCGTGAGCGGAATAAAAATTTCGGCGGCCACTTTTTTCAGAATATCGGTAAACAGTGTGCGCCCCTCTGCGCTGGCTGTAATATCATAAAACACCAGCTCGTCCGCCCCGGCAGCGTTGTACATACGGGCCAATTCCACCGGGTCGGCCATATCCTTGAGGCCCTCAAAGTTTACGCCCTTTACCACCCGGCCGTTTTTCACATCCAGACAGGGGATGATTCGTTTGGTGATCATTTCCTTTCCCCCTTTGCTTCCTGCTGCACGGCCTGCACCGCTGCGGCAAGGTCGATGGCACCGGTGTACAGGCTTTTGCCCAGAATGGCTGCGTCAATGCCCATCCCGTTCAGGCTTTGCAGTTCTTCTATGCTGCAAATGCCGCCGCTGGCCGTGATCTTTAAACCGGTGATCCCGCGCAGCTGCCGGTATACGGCAAGGTTTGTGCCCTGCATTGCGCCGTCACACGCAATATCCGTGTAAATAATGCTCTGCACACCCGCATCATACAGGCGTCTGCAAAAGTTCACGCCCTTTTCGCTGCTCACTTTTTTCCAGCCGTGGATGGCCACATAGCCGTTTTTGGCATCCACACCCACAGCGATCTTATCCCCGTAGCGCTTGGCCATTCTTTCGGTGAATGCAAAATTCTGCACGGCGGCAGTGCCCAGAATGCAGCGCCCCACCCCCAGTGCAAGATAGGCTTCAATGCGCTCCTCGGTGCGAATGCCGCCGCCCACCTCGATATACAGCCCGCTTTGCCGGGCAATGCTTTGAATGGATGCAAAGTTGGCAAGCGTGCCGTCCTTGGCGCCGTCCAGATCCACAACATGAAGATATTTGGCCCCCTGTGCGGCAAAGGCTGCCGCCTGGCGGGCGGGGTCGTTTCCGTACACGGTCATTTTTTCGTAATCGCCCTGATACAGCCGCACCACTTGGCCGCCCCGCAGGTCGATGGCGGGATAGATCTGCATATTGGTTTCCCCCTCACATTTCTGCAAATGCTTTCAGCAGCCGCAGCCCGGTTTCCCCGCTTTTTTCCGGGTGAAACTGCGTGCCGTACACAAGGCCGTTTTTCACTGCGCCCGTTACCGCTATGCCGTATTCACTGGTGGCCAGCGTGCTTTCCCGGCAGTTTCTGGCATAAAAGCTGTGCACATAATACACGCACTCACCCTCGCTGATATAGCGGAACAGCGCATCCTGCGGTCGGCATAAATGCAGGGCATTCCAGCCCATGTGCGGCACCTTCAGCGCGGGGTCGGCCAGATAGGGCCCCAGCGGCACCACCTCGCCGCTGATCAGCCCCAGGCCCTTGTGCTCGCCGTATTCATAGCTTTTATCAAACAGCAGCTGCATTCCCAGGCAAATGCCCAGCAGCGGCTTTTTCTGCGCCTCGGCGCGGAGCACCGGCACCAGCCCTGTGCTTTGCAGCTTTTGCATGGCATCGCCGAACGCCCCCACACCGGGCAGAATCACCCGGTCGGCTTTTTCGATCTCTTCGGCATCCCGGGTAACTTTGCTTTCCAGCCCCAGATACCGCAAAGCGGAAGAAAGGCTGAACAGGTTTCCCACGCCGTAATCAATGACTGCGATCATTCTACAAGCACTCCTTTGGTGCTGGGCACCTCGTTTTTGTGGGCTTCGTCTATGCGCACCGCCTGCGCCAGCGCGCGGCCCATGCCCTTAAAACAGGCCTCCAGAATATGATGCGTGTTTTCCCCGGCCATCTGCTGAAAATGCAGGCTGCACGGGCAGCTGCGCACAAAGCCGAGCCAGAATTCCTTGGCCAGCTCGGTATCAAAATCACCCACCCGGGCGCTGGGCAGCTGCACCTGATAGCCCAGTGCGCTGCGCCCCGAAAGATCCACGGCGCAGATCATCAGCACCTCGTCCATGGGCAATATCATGCTGCCGTAGCGGGTGATGCCCCGCATATCCCCCAGCGCAGCGGCAAAGGCCCGGCCCAGCGCAATGCCCATATCCTCCACCGTGTGGTGATAGTCCACCTGCGTATCGCCCCGGCACTCTGCCCGCAGATCAAAGCGGCCGTGCCGGGCAAACAGGTTCAGCATATGGTCCAAAAAGCCGCAGCCCGTGCAGATCTCGTATTGGCCGGTGCCGTCAAGATCGATCCAAAGTTTGATTTGGGTTTCTGCGGTGTTTCGCTCTATGGTGGCTGTGCGCATGGGCGTTATTCCTTTCCGATAATGCGTTTTACGGCTTCGATCAGGCTTTCCATTTCGCCCTGACTGCCGATGGTAATGCGCAGCCAGTCTGCCGTGCGCGGTGCATCAAAATGCCGCACCAGAATGCCCGCTTTTTTCAGCTCGGCATACAGCTGCCCGCCGGGCATGGCCGGGCAGCGGGCAAACACAAAGTTTGCAAGGCTGTCCTGCACGGCAAAGCCCAGTGCCCGCAGCTGGGCAGTCGTCCATGCGCGGCTTTGCACAATGGCTGCCGTGCATTTTTCCAGATACGCTTCGTCCTGCATGGCGGCAATGCCGGCCACCGTGGTAAGGCGATTGATGTTATAGGGGTTAAAGCTGTATTTAATGCGGTTCAGATCCTCGATCAGTGCCTTTTGCCCCAGCGCAAAACCAAGGCGTGCGCCCGCCAGACTGCGGCTTTTAGAGCAGGTTTGCACCACCAGCAGGTTCGGATAGCTTTGGATCAGCGGCACGCAGCTCTCACCGCCGAAATCCACATAGGCTTCGTCGATCACCACCACGCTGTCAGGGTTCGTCTGCAAGATCTTTTCGATCTGTGCCCGGCTCAGCGCCTTGCCTGTGGGGGCGTTGGGGTTGGCGATCAGAATGGTTTCGCCCAAGTCCTCATAGTCGGCGGTATCCAGCGAAAAGTCCTCCTTCAGCGGGATCACATGGTTTTCCACACCCCAAAGGCGGCACCACACCTTATAAAAGCCGTAGGTGATATCCGGGCAGGCCAGTGCGCGGCCCGCATCGCAGAAGGCGCGAATGGCAAAGCTGAGCAGCTCGTCGCTGCCGTTGCCGCAAACCACATTTTCAGGCGCAAGGCCGAAACGATCTGCAATGGTCCTGCACAGCGCAGCCGATGCCGGATCGCTGTACAGGCGCAGGTTTTCCACCTCGGCGCGGTTCACGGCTTCCAGCACCTGCGGGCTGGGCGCAAACGGGCTTTCGTTGGTGTTCAGCTTGATATATGTTTTTCCCTGGGGCTGCTCGCCGGGGGTATAGGGCTCCAGCGCGCTCAGACTTGGGGTAAAGAAATCACTCATAACGGTTCGCCCTCTTTCTTTGGCATTTTCTCGGCTTCATAGCGAATGGTCACGCTTTTGGCGTGGGCGTGCAGGCCCTCCCGCTCGGCAAAATCGGCAATGCGGGCCTGCACCTGCCCCAGCGCCTCGCGGGTGTAATAAATAAAGCTGCTCTTTTTCACAAAGTCGTCCACGCTCAGCGGGCTGCTGAAGCGTGCCGTGCCGCTGGTGGGCAGCGTGTGGTTGGGGCCCGCAAAATAATCGCCCAGTGCTTCCGGCACATTTTTGCCCAAAAAGATGCTGCCTGCGTTTTTGATCTCGGAAAGCAGGCCGAACGGCTCGTCCACACACACCTCCAAATGCTCGGGGGCTATAATGTTCACGGCCTGCACCGCCTTGCCCAGATCGCTGCACACAATGATCTTGCCGTTGGTGTCCACGCTTTCCCGCGCAATTTCCTTGCGCGGCAGCTGCGGGATCTGCACCTCCAGCTCGGCCTGCACGGCCTTTGCCAGCGCCTCGCTGTCCGTTACCAGCACAGGGCTTGCCAGCACATCGTGCTCGGCCTGGCTCAAAAGATCGGCCGCCACCCACGCAGGGTCACAGGTGCCGTCGGCCAGCACCAGAATTTCGCTGGGGCCTGCGATCATATCAATGCCCACCTTGCCGAACACCTTGCGCTTGGCCGTGGCCACAAAAATATTGCCCGGGCCCACGATCTTATCCACAGCGGGCACGCTCTCGGTGCCATAGGCCAGGGCCGCAACGGCCTGTGCGCCCCCTGATTTGATGATGGTATCCACCCCTGCCACGGCTGCCGCGATCAGGATCACGGGGTTCACCCTGCCGTTTTTGCCCGCCGGGGTGGTCATTACGATCTCGCCCACCCCCGCTACCTTAGCCGGGATCACATCCATCAGCACCGTGCTGGGATAGGCGGCCGTGCCGCCCGGCACATACACACCGGCCTTTTCAATGGGGGTATACTTTTGCCCCAGCACCACGCCGGGCGTATCCGTGATCGTAAAATCCTTGTGTACCTGCTTAGAGTGAAATTTTTCAATGTTGGCCGCGGCCATGCGCAGCGTTTGCACAAATTCCGGATCGGCCTGCGCAAAGGCTTCGTCGATCTCCTGTCGGCTCACCCGCAGGTTTTCCAGCTTTGCACCGTCAAACTTTTCGGCATACTCTTTCAGTGCCGCATCGCCCCGGCTGCGCACATCGGCAATAATGCCGTCCACGATATCCTCCACATTTTTTTCGGCACGGATATCGCGGTTCAGAATTTCGTTGGGGCGAATGGTATCAAAATTATAGATTCTGATCATTTTGTCACAGCCTCTCTCAGTTTCTGCAAAAGGGTTTGCAGTTCTTTTTCCTTAAACTTGCTGCTGGCCTTGTTGGCAATGCACCGTGCACTGATGGGCATAAACTCCTTCAGCACCGTCAGATCGTTTTCCCGCAGGGTGGTGCCGGTTTCCACAATGTCCACGATCACATCCGAAAGCCCCAGGATGGGTGCCAGCTCGATGGAGCCGTTCAGCCGGATGATATCGATATCCCGCCCCTGCCCGGCGTAATAGCGCTTGGCAATGTTTACAAACTTGGTGGCCACCCGCAGGCTGCGGCTTTCATCCTCGATAAAATTTTCCGGCCCTGCCACGCACATACGGCAGCGGCCCAGCCCGGTGTCCAGCAGCTCATACACATCGGCGCCGCTTTCGGCTAGGATATCCTTGCCCACAATGCCGATATCCGCCGCGCCATGCTCCACATAAATGGCCACATCGCTGGGCTTTACCAGAAAATAGCGAATGCCTGCCTCGGGGTTTTCCACCACCAGCTTGCGCGTTTCGTTATAATTTTCGGCGCAGCCATAGCCTGCCCCGGCCAAAAGCCCGTACACCTTATCCCCCAGCCGCCCCTTGGGCAGCGCCACATTCAGCATGGTTTTTTCGCCGGTTTGCGGTGCACTGCGGGCCGCCTGCAGCCGCTCCAGTTCGTCCAGATACACGGCAAAGCCAATGGCCCCGGCCCCAGGGGTAAAGCGCCGCGCCAAAAGGTCGTATCTTCCGCCGCGCACCACGGCACGGGGCAGCCCCTGCAGATAGCCGTTGAACACAAGGCCGTTGTAATATTCCATTTCTCCGCCAAGGCTCAGGTCCAGCCGGAGGCCGCTGCCTATGCCGCCCAGCACCTTCAGCAAGGCGCTCACCTCGTCCAGCGCGGCGCTCATGCCCTCGCTTTTCACCATTTCCCGGGCACGGCAAAGGGTATCCTCCAGCGGGCCGTTCAATTCCAGCAGGCCGCACAGTGCCTGTGCGCCCCAGGCGCTGATGCCCGCCTGCAGGGCCGCCTGCTGCAGTTCGTGGGCGTTTTTGCTCTGCAAAAAGCCCAGCAGCTGTGCGCGGCAGGCCCGGGGTGCATCCACGGCATCCAAAAGACCCTTGATAAAGCCCATGTGGCCGATTTCCAGCACATAGGGCACACCGGCTGCCGCAAGGCTTTGCACGGCCAGCTGCACCACCTGCGCCGTCACGCTGTCATCCACTGCGCCAATGCATTCCAGGCCCATCTGATTGATCTCTTTGAATGTGCGGCTTTCCCGGCTGGGGCGGTACACCTTTTCCACATAATAATATTTTTTGCATTCTCCCGGCGCAGGCTGGGCATTTTTGGCGATTCCCAGCGTTACATCCGGCTTCATGGCCAGCAACCGGCCATCCAGATCGGTGAAGGTGATCACCTGATCGCTGCTCAAAAAGCCCCGGTTTTCCTGATACAGGCTGTACTCTTCAAACCCGCCCATGTGATATTTGTGATAGCCCGCCTTTTCGTATACGGCCCGCAGCTCCAGCTGGGCACGCTCGGCCGGGCGAAAACAGCTCAGATCCAGTTCCATAAAAATCCTCTTTCCCAATCGGCACTCTGCCGTGCGCAAAGCTTCTTTTTTTCCGGAATGCCCGGCCGCAAGGTGCGCCGCGCTTTGCAGCCGGGCCATTCTTACTATCCCTCTATGTTTTGTATTATACTTTATTATATTATCACTGTAAAGTAATAAAGCAACGAATTTTTGTTTTTGCCCCAAAAACTTTTTAGCAGATATATACAAAAAGCCTCCCAAACGAGCCATAAACAAAATAAGAGGGCAGCGTGTTCAAAATCGAACACGCTGCCCCCGTTTGCCTGAAAATAAGAATTTTGTGTATCAGGGCGATGCCTTATCCGCGGCAGCCCATATCGTCCCAATCCTGAAAATCGTTGGGGTCTGCGATGGTGGCCGGGTCCACATGGCCATTTTCATCGCGCTGCAGCGGCGTTTCCCCGCCCAAAGGCACGGTTTCGCCTGCGGCGGAACCGGCTTGCTCCGGCCCATGCGTTTCGGGCGGGTCCATCACGGTAAACTCGCCCTCTACCATCTGGTTTTTGTTGTAATCTCCCAGCAGCTTATAGGCAAGCGCCCCGGCTGCCAGCCCCACACCGATATTTAAAATTCTGCGAATCATACCCATAGTCGTTTTCTCCTTGCAAAATCAAAGGGAACAGGCGGTTACGAGAAGTTCACCACATCCTCGGCGGCAGGCTCGGCGGGCTGCACATCCAGCGCGGTGAGCACCGGGCCCACACTGTCCTGCGTTTGGCCCTTGTAAATGGGGTGGAACTTCAGGTTCACCTTGGCGGTCACGGTGATCCAGTCGCGCTGCTTCAGCTTGGCATAGCCGGTGTATTTGCAGGGGAAGCCCACAAACTGAATGTCCTGCACGCAGCAGGTCATGGCAAAGCGGCCCGGCACAAAGCAGTCTTTTCCGGCACGGTTCGTTTGGCAAACCTGTGCCAAAAACTTCACGGTTTTTCCGTTATATTTTTCCGGTTCATCCATGCAGTCCATATACCAGATGCCGAAAAATTCTTCGGGGATCTCGATCACCGGGGCGTCCAGCTTAAAGGGCAGCGGATCGGGGATATCGTCATACCGCACGCTGCCGTCGGCATATTCATAGGCGATATCACAGCGGCGGCTGGCCTGGCGCACCAGCTTGTGGATCATCTGGGCGCTTTCGGGGTCGTCCACCTTTTCGGCGCGGTTCACCACCAGCAGCTCGCTGCGCACCAGCTTATCCAAAATCAGGCTGCGCATGGCATTGTCGTTGGCATAGGTTTTAATGGTGGTGCCGTCGGCCGTGGCAATGCACTGATACACCAGCCAGTTGGCGGGCAGCGCCTCGGCCAGATCGTTCATCAGCCACATACCGTTGTATTCAATGATCACGCGGCCGCATTCGCTTTTCTGCGCCATGTTCTGCAGGTTTTGGGGGTTCAGCTGCTCTTTGTCGGTGATGTATTCCACCGTTACGCCGGGAAAGCCGAACTTTTCGGGCGCGTATTCCTCCTCGCCCTCCTCGCACACCAGCAAAAGGGTTTTATCGCCCGAATCAAACTGCGGGTCTTCCATGGTTTCCTGAATAAACTTGGTTTTGCCGCTTTCCAGAAAGCCCACAAACAGATATACGGGAATCTCATTCATAGCCATAGCTTTACAATATCCTTCCTGCCCGAGATCAAACCTTGAACAGCTCTTCGATCTCGTGCTGCTTCAGCTCGCTGCCGATCACCACCAGCTTGCCGGTCACATCGGCACTGCGCTCGCGGATCTCCCACTCGCCGGGCACCATGTCAAATTCATACCAAGTGCCTTCACCGGCCACAATGCCCTTGCTGCGCAAAATGGTGCCATAGTCGCCGCTGTCCAGTGCGCCCAGAGCAAATTCCAGCTCGGCACGGGTGTACTTGCGGGCGGTTTCGGTGCCCCAGCTGGTAAACACCTCGTCGGCATCATGGTCGTGATGATGGCCGCAGCTGCAAACACCGTGTTCATCGTAATGATGGTGATGCTCATGCTCGTGGTCATGGTCATGGCCGCAATCGCAGTGCTCGCCGTGCTCGTGATGATGCTCATGCTCATGCTCATGCTCATCGTGATCATGGTCGTGGTCATGGCAGCAGCAATGCTCACCGTGCTCATGGTCATGCTCGTCATGGTCGTGATGGTGGTGATGATGCTCGTGCTCGTCCTCATCGGCATGGGCCTCGTTTGCCTTAACGGCCTCGGCCAGCAGCTCGGCCACCAGATCACGCTTGCCGTCCATCACCGAAAGGATCTGCTTGCCGTTCAGCTGCTCCCAGTCGGTGGTCACAATGGTGGCGGTGGGGTTCTTTTCCTTCAGCATGGCCACGGCGGCGGCAACCTTTTCTTCGTCGGCGCTGCCGGTGCGGCTCAGGATAATGCAGCTGGCGTGGCTGATCTGGTCATTGTAGAACTCGCCGAAGTTCTTCATATACATTTTGACCTTTTTCACATCGGCCACCGTGACAAAGCTGTTCAGCTGCACAGGCAATTCCTCGGCCACGCCCTGCACGGCACGGGTCACATCACTCAGCTTGCCCACGCCCGAGGGCTCGATCAGAATACGGTCGGGGGCATACTGCTCCACCACCTTGCGCAGAGCCTCGCGGAAATCGCCCACCAGGCTGCAGCAGATGCAGCCGGAGTTCAGCTCGTTGATCTGAATACCGGCCTCCTGCAGAAATCCGCCGTCGATGCCGATTTCGCCGAATTCATTTTCGATCAGAACGATCTGCTCGCCCTGAAAAGCCTCCCGGATCAGCTTTTTGATCAGCGTGGTTTTGCCCGCGCCCAAAAATCCGGAAAAAATATCGATTTTCGTTGTTTTTTGCATAATAATGTTCCTGCTTTCCACTTAAAAATCTATCACTGCGGCCGCGCCGGTTATCCTTGGCAAACTGCCGCATGGCATAATATTACAGCTATCTTTATTATAGCAGGTATGTCAAGTGCGCCATCTGCCCAAAAGTGTAGTATAATAGGCAATGGTCAAAGTATTTTACCGCATCCTGCACGATGCGATCGGAGGTTTTATCATATATGTCCCATACAACCAATCACCGTATTGCCGCTTTGCGCTCTTCCATGGCAAAGCACGGCATTGCCGCTTATCTGATCCCCAGCGCCGATCCCCACGGCAGTGAATTTTTGCCCGCCCACTACACTGCCTGCACCTGGCTCAGCGGCTTTACGGGCGAATCCGCCACGCTGGCCGTTACGCAAACCGGCAGCGCCCTGTGGGTGGACGGCCGCTTTTTCGAGCAGGGAGAGCAGCAGCTTTCCGGCACCGAAGTCGCCCTGATGCGCAAGGGTGAGCCCGGCGTGCCCACCCCCGAGGCCTATCTGGCCCAGGCGCTGGCCTCCGGCGGTGTGCTGGGTTTTGACGGGCACTGTGTTTCGCAAAGCCTTGCCCAGCGCCTGCAAGCCGCTTTGCAGCCCGCCGGGGCGCATTTGCAAAGCATTGATCTGATCAGCGCACTGTGGGGCAGCGAGCGCCCGCCCCTGCCCCACAGTGAGTGCTGGCTGCTGAGCGAGGAAAGCGTCGGCATGGACATTGCCCAGAAGCTAACCGCCGCCCGGGGGCTTTTGGCCGATGCCGGGGCCGACATTCTTGCCGAAAGCCGGTTGGACTGTGTTGCATGGCTTCTCAACCTGCGCGCACTGGATATTGAATGCACTCCCTATGCGCTGGCCTTCTGCCTGCTGAGCCAGGCCGAATGCCGCCTGTATATCGACGCCTCGCGTATGCCCGCCGCCGTGCAGGCCGCCCTGTGCGCCGCCGGGGTAACGCTGCACCCCTACGATGATTTTTATCCGGACTGCGCCGCGCTTTCGGGCGGCACCGTGCTGTATGACCCTGCCTCGGCCAACTACGATCTGTGCCGCTGCCTTTCCGATAATGCAAACATCACGCCTCTGCCCCAAACCGATCCCCTGCTGGCCCCCAAGGGCATTCGCAATGCGGGCGAGCTGGCTGCCACCCGGCAGGCGCATTTGTATGACGGCGCGGCCATGGTGCGCTTTTGGATGCAGCTGGAGCGCTGCATGGCGGGGGGCGAAAGCCTTACCGAAATGGATATTGATGCCATGCTGCACCGCTGCCGCAGCGCCCAGCCCGGCTTTGTGGTGGAAAGCTTTCCCACCATTGCGGCATGGGGCCCCAACGCCTCGGTGATCCACTACCAGCCGCAGCCCGGGCATTGCAGCTATTTAGAGCCCCTTGGCCTGCTGCTGGTAGACAGCGGTGCCACCTATCGCACCGGCACCACCGACATTACGCGCACCTTTGCCATGGGCCCTTTAACCCGGCAGGAGATCCAGTGCTGCACGCTGGTGCTGCAAAGCCACATTGAGCTGGCGCGCGCTGTGTGGCCCAGCCGCTGCACGGCAGGTGAGCTGGATGTGATGGCCCGCCAGCCGCTGTGGCAGCACTGCCTGGATTTTCGCCACGGCACCGGCCACGGCGTGGCCCATGTGGGCATGGTACACGAAGGCCCCCAGAGCATTCGCCCGCAAAACCCGGTGGTGCTGAAGCCCGGCATGGTGCTCACGGATGAGCCCGGCCTGTACGAGCCCGGGCGCGTGGGTGTGCGCATTGAAAACGAATTGGAGGTGCTGGAAGCCGGCCAAAGCGATTACGGCCGCTTTCTGCGCTTTATGCCCCTTACCTGGGTGCCCTACGATTTGAAATGCATCGATCTTTCGCAGCTGACCGCCGCACAAAAAAGCTGGCTGAACTGGTATCACGCCCAAACCGCCCAGCGCCTTGCCCCGCTGCTTTCTGCCGAAGAAAACCGCTGGCTGGCCGAGAAGACCCAGCCCATTGCCTGACGCAGAAGGATAAGCCAAGGGGCGATCAGCGCCCAGTGTTAAAGCCGCGCCTCTGCAGCGGCAAAATGCCGTTATCCTTTTCCAAAAATGCCCGTGAACACCTAAGCATTCACGGGCATTTTTTCTTGTGTGTATTTTTTGCGCACTGCCTTGGTGCCTTAAATCCGGCGGTTTGCCTTATTTGCAAACGAGCAATCCAGCAGCTGGCGGGTGTAGGCATTGCGGGGGTTCTGCAGCACGGCCTCGGGCGAGCCCTGCTCTATGATCTTTCCGTGCAGCATCACGGCAATGCGGTCAGCCATATAATTCACCACGCTGATATCGTGCGAAATAAACAGATACGATACCTGCAGGCGCTTTTGCAGATCGTTCAGCAAATTCAGGATCTGCGCCTGCACCGATACATCCAGAGCCGACACGGCTTCATCGCACACCACGATCTCCGGCTCTGAGATCAGCGCCCGGGCAATGGCCACGCGCTGGCACTGCCCGCCCGAAAGCTCGCCGGGAAATTTGCGCAAAACCGATTCTTCCAGCCCCACAAGGCTGCACATTTCGCGGGCACGCTCTGTGCGCTTTTGGGCATCCGGCTCGATCTGCAAGGTGAGCAGGGGCTCGGCCAGAATATTTTCAATGCGCCCCGAGGCGTTCATGGAGCCCTTGGGGTCCTGAAACACATATTGCACATTGCGGCGGAAATTGCGGTATTCCTGCCGTGAAAGCGTGCGGATATCTTTTCCTTTATACAAAACACGCCCGCCGGTGGGCTGCTGCAGCCCGCCAAGAATCTCACCCGTGGTGGATTTTCCGCTGCCGGATTCCCCCACGATGCCCAGCGTTTCGCCCCGGTATAATTCCAGGCTCACACCGTCCACGGCTGTAAAATTTTTCAGCACACGCCCGGTAAACGGCGCTTTCTGCACCGGAAACTGCTTTACAAGCTCCTGCCCCTGCAGCAAAATTTCAGCCATGGTCATGCCCTCCTATCCCGGGTTTCGCACATAGGCAAATATGCCCGCCGCCCAGATCCTGCTCCTGCAAAGCGGTGCTGCACTCTGCACCGGCATAGGGGCAGCGCGGCGCAAAAATACACGCATCGGTTTCGCGCCCGCTGTCCGGCACATAGCCGGGGATCTCGGCCAGGCGCTGCCCGGCCTGCAGGCTGAGCGAGGGGATCACCCCCATCAGTGCCCGGGTATAAGGGTGCGCCGGGGTGCAAAACAGGGTTTCGGTGCTGCCGCTTTCCACCATGCGGCCCGCATACATCACCAGGGTGCGGCGGCTGTACTGCTGCAGCATTCCCAGATCATGGCTGATCATCACAACGGCAATGCCGGTATCCCGGCTGATCTTCATAAACAGATCCATGATCTGCCGCTGAATGGCACAGTCCAAGGCCGTGGTGGGCTCGTCGGCGATCAAAAGCTCGGGGCTGTTCATCAGCGCCATGGCAATATTCACGCGCTGGCGCATACCGCCGGAAAGCTCCCATGCATACGAGTTCAGCACACGCTCCGGGTCATCAAAGCCGACCTCGCGCAGCAGTGCCTCGGCCCGCGCCAGCCCCTGCCGCAGCGTGCCCTTGCGGTGGCTCACATAGCTGTCGGCGATCTGCTGGCGGATCTTGAGCATGGGGTGCAGATAAAACATCGTGTTCTGCGGCACAAAGCCAATGTGTTCGCCCGCCGTTTTGCGCCATGCGGCGTTAGAAAGATGCAGGCAGTCGGCGCCAAACATTTGCAGCGTGTCAGCCTTAAAATGCACATCCTCGGGCGGAATGTTCAAAAGCGTTCGCATCAGCATGGTTTTGCCGCTGCCGGATTCCCCGGCAATGCCCAAAAGCTCGCCCTGGGCAATATCCAGATCCAGCGACTTGATCAGCACCCGGTGCGCCGAGGAAACCGTAAGCCCGCGAATGCTCACCAGCTTTTTGCCTTCGCTCATTGCTCCGACCTCCTTGTGATGAGAATGTCGTTTAAGCCGTCGCTCAGCAAATGGAAGCCCAGCACAGCCATGAAGATCGCTGCGCCGGGGGCAACGGCCAGATAGGGGTATAAAAGCGCATACTGCTTGGCTTCCGAGAGCATCAGGCCCCAGCTTGCATTGGGCGGCTGTACGCCCAGCCCTAAAAAGGAGAGTGCGGCCTCGGTCATGATGGCAGAGCCAACGCTGGCGCTGAACTGCGTGAGCAGCCGGGGCAGCAGCACCGGCAGATAATAATGGCTCAAAAGGCGCAGGGGCCCTGCGCCAAAGCTGCGTGCCGCCTTGATGCAGAGCAGCGATTCGCTTTCGAGGATCAGGGTATACACAAGGCGCGCAAAGGGCGCGATCGTATAGATGCCGATGGCCAGGATTGCCCCCCACTGCCCGCGCCCCACCACGGCCACCAGCATAAGCGCCAGCAAGGTGCCGGGAAAGGCCATCAGCCCTTCAATGGCACGCATCACGATGCTGCCGTAAATGCCCTTGATCATGGCAGCGCTGGCCCCCAGCACGCAGCCGCACACCGCACCGCCGCTCACCGATACAAAGCCGATCAGCAGAACCGTGCGTGAGCCCACCATGATGCGGCTCAGAATATCGCGGCCGTACTGGTCGGTGCCCAGCAAATGCCCGGCAGCCTGCCCCGGCTGCAAATAGGCGTGCGCATTATCCATCACATTGGGGGGATAGGGCAGATAGAAAAACGAAAGCAGGCACGCCGCGATCACGATAAGCAAAAGGGCGCAGCCCAAAATAAGGTTCCAGTTTGGCTTTTTCATGCGGCATTCCCTCCTTCGTTCAGGCGAATGCGCGGGTTCATCCAGGCCGTGAGCAGATCCGCCAAAAGCGAGATGAGCACCACCGCCAGTGTAATAAACATAACGGCCCCCTGCAGCAGCACAATGTCGCGCTGCTCCACGGCAACCAGCACCAAACGGCCCAGCCCGGGCAGAGAGAACACCGATTCCACCACGGTGGTGCCGCCCAGCAGCTTGGCAAACTGCATTCCGGCCACATTCAAGGGGGCAGCCAACGCCCCCCGCAGGCCGTATTTAATATAAATTTTCCACGCGGGCAGGCCCTGCACCTTGGCCATCAGAATATAATCCTGCTGCAGCGACTGCAGCATCGAGGTGCGCACCGCGCGCAGCAGCGGGCCAACCTCGCCAATGGCCAGCACCAGCGAGGGCAGAAAAATGCTTTGCAAATAGCCTGTAAAGCTATCGCCGGGGGCCACAAAGCCGGAGGCGGGAAACCATTTTTTGCCCAGCGCCAGATAGATGATAAAGATCAGCCCGATCCAAAAGCCCGGGATCGCCGCGCCGATCTGCATCAGGCTGCGGCTGAGAATATCGATGATGCTGCCTTTCTTAACGGCGGAAGCAACCCCCAGAAGCCCTGCCGCGATCAGCGCCATCAGCATGGAAAGCACAGCCAGAGAAAGCGTGACCGGCAGGCGCTGCAAAACCAATGTGAGCACGTTTTCACCGTAGAGCGCAGAAGTGCCGAAATCCAGATGAAACAGATTTTTCACCCAGCCCAAATACTGCAAATACCAGGGCAGGTCCAGCCCAAGGCTATGCTCCAGCTGGGCCAGCTGCTCTGCGGTGGCATCCGTGCCCAGTGCAAGCATGGCCGCATTGCCGGAAATTTGGGTGAGCATCACAAAAGTGATCACCGAAACGGCCACCACCACCAGCAGCGCGCCGTTGATTCGTTTGATTGCATAATTGAGCATAAGATCCGCTCCAAACCATGGCTGTTATTTTGTAGATAGGCAAAATGAGGAGGCAGAGCCTGCCCCCTCATTTGCTTTGCGTAAATTTAAGAAAAGCTCAATACCTTAAACTCGGTGGTTTCCGAAGGATACATCACATAGCCCTGCAGGTCGCTGCTCATGGCGTAAAGGCGATGCTGGGTCTCCAAAGGCACCACGGGAACCTTTTCTGCCACCAGACGCTGGAAGTCCTGGATCAGCTGGGTGCGGGTATCGGCATCCAGCTCGTCCTTCAGCTTATCCAGAATTTCATCGGCTTCACCGGTTTTATCGCTGATGTAGTCGCCGCTCTGCGAATGGAAGCGGGCAATAAAGTCGTAAGCGCTCAAACGGCCGGAGTTGGCCATAACAGTCATATCGTAGTTTTTATCGGTGTACACATTCTGCATCCAGTCGGCCCATTCCACCATTTCGATCTCGCAGTGGATGCCCACGCGCTCCAGCTGGTCGGCAATGATCTGGCCAATGTTGGTGTACATGGGGTAGCTCTTGGGCAGGGTCAGCCCGATGGTAAAGCCATCCGGATAACCGGCTGCGGCCAGCAGCTCCTTGGCATGGTCAACATCATAGGGCAGCACATCGTTGGTGTCGATGTATTCCGCAGCCGAGGAGGGCAGGTAAGAGCCTACTTTATCGCCATGGCCCTCATTGACAGCCTGAATGATCTCGTCCTTATCAATGGCGCTGGCCATGGCCTGACGCACCTGCTCGTTGGCGAGATACTCGTTGTCCAGATTCATGCCCAGAACCGTGACCGAGTTGATGCTCTTTTCATAAATCGAAACGGCGGGGTTATTTTCAATGGGGGTCGTGGGGCTGCCGGTCACATCCACCAGATCCACATCGCCGTTCAGAATGCCCACCATGGCCGTGGTGGTATCCGGCACTACCTGATAGTCCACATTTTCGATGGATGCGGGGGTATCGTAGTAGTCGTCGTTGCGGGTCAGCTTTACTTCCTGCTGGGGCACCCAGCTTTCAAAGCGGTAAGCGCCCGTGCCCACGGGGTTGGTTTTCAGCGTGTCGGCACACTCTTCGGGCACGATCACCGACCAGGGATAGGCAAACGAAGTCAGCAAAACGGCATCCGGCTTATCCGTTGTAAAGGTGATGGTGTAATCATCCTCGATCTCAGCGCCGGTAATGTTGGCGTAATATTTCTTTTTGGGGCTGTCGTCCTCTTTCAGGCGCTCAATGCTGTATTTTACATCCTCGGCGGTCATCTCGCGGCCATTGTGGAACTTCACGCCTTTTTTCAGGTGGAAGGTCACCGACTGGCAGTCGTCAGCCACCTGCCAGGATTCCGCCAAACGGGGCTGGATCTCCCAGTTTTCATCCATCATCACCAGGGGTTCGTACACATTCATGGTCACAAAGTAAGTGGATGTGGCCGAGGTTTTCTGCGGGTCAAGGCCCTCAGGGTCGGTCATGATCGCCACATGAAGCGTATCACGGCCTGCAGCCCCCGTGCCGGAGGCTGCGGCAGAAGTGCTGGCTGCAGATGCAGAGCCCGCCGCATTGGAAGCCCCGCAGCCTGCGCAGCTCAGCATCATTAAGCCGGCGAGAACGCCGGTGAGTAGTTGTTTTTTCATAAAGTTTCTCCTCTCAGTGAATAAAATTCTGCTTCGCAAATATCTTTTCCTGAAAATACAGCCTTCAGCCGTTTTAAAAAAGGGTACGATCGGTTCATAAAGAGCCGTACCGTCCCGCAAAACCGCCTGAGCCGGTATGAGCCTGACCATCTCGGAACTATGGCCAGGGTGCCCAATGCACACTCTCATACAGTATAATTAAAATCCAAATATATAAAATGTCAACCCCTTTTGCCGGATTTTTAGAATTTATGCAAAAAAATTTTCGCCGGGGGCAGCCGAAAAGGCCGCCCCCGGCGGGTTATTTTTAAGAATAATCTCGCTCCACATATGTGAGCTTTCCGTTTTTCATGCTTCCGTAAAACCTTATGCTGTCGATCTGCACTTCAAAATCTGCTATGCCGTTATCTATTTCGCTTGTCAGCGCTACTTCACCGCAGGTCTGCCCTGCGCCCACCGCATCCAGATAATTTTGCAGCTCTGTTTTGCAGCTTTGTGCGTATGCCGCTTCGCTTTCTTCTGTTTCCGCTGCAGGCGTTTTACCAAAGGGGCTCAAAAGCAGCATTTCGCCTGTCACCGCATCCAACGCCAGCCCGCAGATAGGTTCTTCTTCGCCCGGCCGCGCATTTTCTGTTTTCCGGTTTACCATTACATAATAAGCCAGCCGTCCGTCCAGTTCTGTTCCCTGGTTGGCTATGCGGATGCACACCAGGTAAACCGTATGCTCTGCTTCCGGGTCTGCCAGCTTTGCCGCCTTTCCGGCTGCATTGGCAGCCTGCTGCGGCGTAATGCAGGTATCGTCCGGCAATGTTACCCTCGGCGCGCCTTCCTTTTGCCCATCTTTGCTGAAATTCACCTCGTCCAGTGCCACAGCTGCAAAATAAAAGCTCTCGTAGGCCTTATCCTCCGCGTTTCGTATTTCCTCTGCCGCCGTCATGTTTTCATACTCCTTTTTAAAATCCAGCAGCGGCTGTGTTTCGTCTATAAATTCATAATCGGCACTTTCCATGGCCTGTTCCACCGCGCTGGGCTCGTTTACATCGATCACCTGCGTTTCGGTGACTGCTGATTCTACGATCTCGCTGCCGCAGCCTGCCAGCGAGATCAAAAATGCCATGCAGATCAGGCATGCTGTTTTCTTCTTCATGTTATGCCTCCCACTTCCAATGTTCGGCCTGCGCCGATTGAATTTTTCCGCCCACAATAACGATTTCCCAATCCATCGAGTCTACTTTTGCTTTATAGATCGTGCGCACGGTGCCGGGCATATAGGAATCTATGGTTTTGTCATAAGCAAATTTCTGGCATTGCTGCCCCGCACCCACTGCATCCAGGTACCCTTGCAATTCCCGTTTTCCGCTTTCAGCGCATCCCTTCGGGTCATAAGGATCTGTGCACTGCATTACTTTATCATGAGAGAAACCTATTATTTTTCCCGTAGCGGCTTCCAACTCTACACTGCCATCGATCTCATTTTTCGATTTTCCCAGCCACACTATATAGCGCATTCTTCCCATCATAGAATTCTCATCGGCCTCGCTGATCACTCTGAACTGCTCGCCTGTGTCCAGCTGCATTTCTTCAAACAATTTTCCCGCACGGTTCACCGCCTCCTGCACAGGAATACAGGTATCGTCCGGCAGACACACATAATAAGAATTTTCATCGCCTGTAAAAGCAGCAAAGTCACTGTACCAAAGCTCAGAATCCTCGCATCTCTTTAATACCTCCTTCAGATTTTTGTCTTCGGCGTTCTGTTCTGCCAGCGCTATGCAGTCCTGCGTTTCGTCTACAAAGTCATAATCCGTATTCTGTACCGCCTGCTCCACAGCGCTCGGCTCGTTTACATCGATCACCTGCGTTTCGGTTACTGCTGATTCTACGATCTCGCTGCCGCAGCCTGCCAGCACAAACGCTATTGCTCCGCACAAAGCCAGAATGCATCTCATTTTCATTTTATAGTTCCTCCCAAAAAGTTTTGTGAGCTTTTCTTTGGCTCTGTCAGGCATCATAACCCGCAGCTGCCTTCAAATCGTCTTGCCTTTGTCACCAAGCTGTAAATTATGCTGCCCCCCGGCGCGATTTTATTTATTTTTCCACGGGCGTCGGCTGTGCATACAGGATCAGTCCATTATACATACACACATCCCAAGGTGCCCCATCAATATTTGTTGTGAACTGGGCTGTATTTTCGTCCATCTTGTCCATGTTTTCAAACGCCGTGCAGGTTTGCCCTGCGCCCAGTGCATCCAGATACCCCTGCAATTCCGCCTGCCCTTTTTGCGCAAAGCCTTCCAGATTTGTATCTTCTTCCAGCGCAAAGGCTTCCTCGTATTTATAAATTTTCACGAGTCCCCCTGTAACGGCATCGATGCGGAATGCACACACGCTTTCCCGATCCCGCGGCTGTGCAGCTTCGCCCTGCTGCGTTACCTCCATCTGGTAAACCAATCTGCTGTTTCCCGGCTGTTCCGGGTCAGATAACCGCAGGGAGATCATATACACAAGCACATCCATATCCGGCTGCACCTTTTTTGCGGCGCGCACCGCTGCGTTTGCGGCGCGCCCCGCTGCGTTTGCGGCCTGCTGGGGCGTAATGCAGGTTTCATCCGGCTCTTCCAGATTGTACTGAAGCGCTTCGTTCGCCGCCCAGGCGCCGCAAACATCGACTTTGGCAACGCACCAATAAAAAAATTGCTCCTGGGCAGCTTCGAGTACCTGCTGGCTCATTTCACCGATCTCTTTATCGTTGGCCGGGGCCTTGGCTGCGTATTCCTTTTCAAATGCCACAATGCTTTCCGTTTCATCCACAAAGGCAACATCCTGCTGCTCCATGGCCTGTTCCACCGCGCTGGGCTCGTTTACATCGATCACCTGCGTTTCGGTTACTGCTGATTCCACCACCTCGCTGCCGCAGCCCGCCAGTACAAATGCCATTGCTCCGCACAAAGCCAGGATACATCTCATTTTCATTCTGCATTTCCTCCCAAAAAGTTTTGTGAGCTTTTTCTTTGGCTCTGTTAGGCATCATAACCCGCAGCTGCCTTCAAATCGTCTTGCCTTTGTCACCAAGCTGTAAATTATGCCCCGGCGGCATCATGCCTTTTCAAATTCCACCATGGCCAGCGTGCCCTCGCCGGGGCGGCTGAAATATTGCAGCCGTGCGCCGTGCTGCCGTGCAATTTCAAAGCACAGCGCCACCCCCAGCCCCGCGCCGCCTTCGCGGCGGCTGCGGGCCTTATCCTCGCGGTAAAAGGGCTGGCCCAGATTTTCCAGCGTTTCCCGGCTCATGCCCCGCCCATAGTCGCGCACCCAAAAGCATTTTTTGTCCCGTATTTCACACCCCAGCCGCACCACACCGCCGGGGCTGCTGGCCTTGATGGCGTTTTCACACAGATTTCCCAGCAGGCTTTCCAGCAGCGCACCGTCGCCCGGCACGGTTTCAAACGCAGCCTCGCCCACCTGCAGCGCTACACCCCGATTTTTTGCCAAAGGCAGCATGGCGGTTTGCACATGCTGCAAAAGCTGCGGCACAGCCACCGGCTTTTTTTCGATGGCCGCATCGTGCTGCAGCACCGAAAGCTCCAGCATACGGCGCGAAAGCTCCGCCGCGCGGCGGCTTTCAAACAAAATGCTGTCCAGCGCTTCGGCCTGTTCCTCGGGCGAAAGATGCACGCCGCGCATGGTTTCGGCCCAACCGCTCACGGCGGCCAGCGGGGTGCGCAGCTCATGTGCCATGTTTTCCAAAAGGCGCTGGCGCTGATCGGCCACCGCCTGCAGCTGCCCCATCTGGCTTTGCACCGTGTCCGCCATGCCGTTGAGTGCCGAGGCCAATTCGCCGAATTCATCCTTGCGGTTTACAGCGGCACGGGCCGAAAACTGCCCGCAGCCCAGCGCCCGGGCAGCCGAAGTCACTTTTTCCAGCGGCTGATACATCCAGCGCAAAAGTGCATACAGCACCGCCGCATACACCACCGCCGCCATGCCGCCCGCCAGGCACAAAAGCTGCAGGATCTGCTCCCACTGGCGGTAAAAAGGCTCCATATCGGCGCTGTACACCACCACGATCTGCCCCAGACTTTCCGGAAGCGCCGCCGCAATAAACAGCCGCCTGCCCGCCGGGGTGGCATACACCAGCCGCATTCTTTGGCCGGGCTGCACCAAAAGCTCCTGCCGCCGGGCCTGCGGAATGCACGCCTCAGACAGGCCGCTGTAAGCCTGCTGGCCGTTTTCGTATATTTCCAGCGCCGCCTGATGGGCCTCGTACTGCTGGCCATACACGCGCCACAGCGCGGGCAGGGCGCTGCTGCCGCGGCTTTCCAGCGCAGAAACATCTTTGGCCAGCTGCTGGATCATGGCGGCCTGATCGTTCAGGTGGGCGCTCAGCTCGGACTCATAGCTTTGCTCTTTTCCCCAAAAGTACACCGCGCCGCACACCATGGCAAGGCACACCAAAAACGCCCCCCATAGCACAGCGCAGGCTTTTTGCCAGAATTGCAGCTTTACGGGCGGCGTTTTTTGTTTCATGGTATTCCTCATTCCTCGGGCAGGGCAAGGCGATAGCCCAGCTTGTACACGGTTTGAATTTCTTTTTCAAGGCCCAGCTTTTTGCGCAGGCGCAGAATGTGGTTGTCCACCGTGCGGGTTTCGCCCATGTAGTCATACCCCCAGGCCGATTCCAGCAGGCGCTCGCGGCTGAGTGCAATGTTGCGGTTCAGCAGCAGTGTTTCCAGCAGGCTGTACTCCTGCGGGGTCAGGTCAACCGGTGCGCCGTTCAGAACGACCGTGTGCGATGCCAGATCCACCTGCAGCCCGCGCCAGCAAAAGCGCTTGGCATTTTTGCCCACGCGCCGCAAAACCGTTTGAATGCGCGCTAAAAGCTCCAGCATTTCAAAAGGCTTGGTAATGTAATCCTCCGCCCCCAGATTCAGCCCCTTCAGCTTATCGCTCAGGCTGATCTTGGCCGTTACGAATATCACGGGCATCTCTTCGCCAAGGGCCTGTTTTACGGCAAAGCCGTCCACCTCGGGCAGCATAACATCCAGCAGCGCAAGGTCCGGCTTTTCCTTTTGCGCAAGGCGCAGCGCCTCCCGGCCATCCTGCGCCGGCAGGGGCCGATGCCCCACCAGCTCCAAATTTTTGCAGATCAGCCGGTTCAGGCTCTGCTCGTCCTCCGCCACCAATATCCGTGCCATATCCATCACACCTTTGTATTTTGCTGTTTTCGCCGTGCCCTTTTGGGGCGTGCTTCGGCTTTTCTATCAGTATAAACGGCAGATGTATCCAAATTGTCACAAGGCGCAAAAAAGCCGAAACCGCCGCCCGGCGATTTCGGCACTATGCAGCTTTGGGATTCACTCGCCCGCCTCACCGGCCTGCTCCATCTGCAAAAGCTGCGCCTTTCGCGCAATGCCGCCTGCATAGCCGGTCAGCGCGCCATGGGCCCCCACCACGCGATGGCACGGAATGATCAGCGCAATTTTGTTGCGCCCCACCGCGCCGCCCACCGCCTGCGCCGCAACAATCGCCCCGCCGCGCCGGGCCTGCAGCTGCTTGGCCAGCTGGCCGTAGGTAACGGTTTTTCCGTATGGGATCGCCTGCAGCAGCGCCCACACCTCCCGCTGAAACGCACTGCCCTGCGGGGCCAGGGGAAAATTGATCGGCGGGTTTTCCCCCGCAAAATAGGCATCCAGCCAGCGGGCTGCTTTTTGCAGCACCGGCGGCGGGGTGCCGCCCTCGCCCTTTGGCTCGAGCAGGGGCGCATATTTCTGCCCCTCAAACCACAGGCCGGTCAGCGCGCCGTGTTCATCAGCGCTAAGGCCGATTTTTCCCATGGGCGATGCATAAAAAGCGGTGTATCTCATAGGCTTTTTCCTTATGCCTCCATCAGCTTGCGGGTTTTCAGGCAGGCTTCGATCTCCTCTTGGGTGGGCATGGCCGGGATCGCACCGCTTTTCATGGTCGTCAGGCTGCCCGCCGCATTGCCAAAGCGCACCGCCTGCTGCAGCTGCTGCGGGGGCAGCTGTGCCAGCTCCGCTGCGGTTTTTCCGCGCAGCTGGTGCAGCACCGCGCCCCAAAAGGCATCGCCTGCGCCGGTGGTATCCACGGTTTCCACATCAAAGGTCGGCACCAGCCCGCCGCCCATTTTGTTTTGATAATAGGCTCCCTTTTCTCCCATGGAAACCAGCACCAGCCCCGGGCCCATGGCCATCAGGCGCGCTGCGCCCCTTTCGGGGTCGGTTTCACCTGTGAGCAGACGCATTTCTTCTTCGGAAACCTTCAAAAGATCGGCCAGCTGCACGCCCTGGCGCATCCAGCCCACTGCCTGGGCTGGCTCCAGCCACAAAAGCGGGCGGAAGTTGGGGTCAAAGCTGATCAGCTTTCCCTGCGCCTTTGCATAGCGCGCCGCCTCCATGGTGGCGGTGCGGCAGGGGTCCGCCGTAAGCGAAACCGAGCCAAAATGAAAAATGCGGCAGGCATCGATCAGGCTTTTTTTCACCTCGTGGCTCTGCAGCATCACATCCGCACCCAGATCACGATAAAATGTAAACGAGCGGTCGCCGTGCTCATCCAGCTGCACAAAAGCCAGCGTGGTATTCAGCTTTTCATCGGCGATCAGGCCGGTGGTATCAATGCCGCACTGCACCATGGTTTTGCGCAAAAAGCTGCCAAAGGAATCCCGGCCCACTTTTCCGATAAAGGCGGTTTTGCCGCCCAGCCGGGCGTTCATGGCCAGCACATTGGCCGGTGCCCCGCCCGGATTGCAGGCAAACAGCTTTACCCCCTGTGCGTTGGCGCCGCCCGGTGTAAAATCGATCAGGGTTTCCCCCAGTGCCACTACATCAAACATATACTTTCACCTCGTTACAGCAAATTCTACAGCACGCCTATTCTACTCCATTTTATCTGTCATTGCAATGGACATTCCGGCAGGGCTGCGGCGCTGTTTTTTTCGTTCAGGCGTTTTTGTACGCGGCGCATAGTCCTTCATGCCGGGCACTGCGCCGCCGGCCACCGCCCACAAATACAAGCTGGCCACGCTGCCGTAGGGGCTGAAGCGGCGGCGGTATTTTTCAAACAGCGGCCGGGTGATCTTTCGGTGATGATACACCATACGCAGCCCGCGCTGAATGGCCAGATCGCTGTAGCTGAGCACATCGGGGCGCTGCATACAAAACAGCAGGATCATCTCCGCCGTCCACACGCCGATGCCCTGCAGCGCGCTCAGCTCACGAATGGCTTCTTCGTCCGATTTTTCCCGGATGCCCTCCGGGTCAAATTCTCCGGTTTGCACCTTTTGGGCGAAGTCCATTATATATTGCGCCTTGCGAAAGCTCATGCCCAATGCCTGCAGCTGCGCTGCCCCCGCCGCCAGAATGTGCGCCGCATCCACGATGCCCAGTGCCTCGCGCATACGCTGCCAAATGGTGGCCTGCGCCTTGGTGGAAATTTGCTGGCCGATAATATGATGCACCACCGCCGAAAACAGATCGGTGTCCACCTCGCGCTGCACCATTCCCACCTGCGCGATCACCGCCGCCAGCTTGGGGTCCTTGGCACTCAGCGCATCGATTTCGGCTTTTCCATAGGCAAAATACATGGCATTCTCCTTCTTTTCCGGTGGGCGGCTTTTCTTCGCAAAGGCTCGTATCTCTGCCCGCCGCTGCCCTTAGTTTAGCATAAGCCCCCGCAAAACACCAGCACCGGATCTTTTGCGGTTTGTCGGCCCCACCGCCGCATTCGCCCCCGGCTGCCACGGCAGAGCTCTCGCCGTCTTGGGCCGCGCCCCGCTTAAACCGGCGGCGTTTAAAAAAAGCGCCGCGGTGTGCTGCAAAACGCAGCACACCGCGGCGGGAATGTTTTTTACTCCAGTTCATCAATGTCCATCTTAGCGCCAAAGCCCAAATCGATGCTTCGCGAGGCGAAAGCGTCCGCAATGCGGGCTGCGGTTTTTTCGCTGAATTCAAACTGTATGGTGCGGTTGGCTTCGTTTTCATAAAAGCCCTTGATCATGTTGGGCATAAAACGGTTGCTGATCGTGTGCGAAATAGCAAGGCGCACCTTTCCCATATTAGGATTCAGCATATTTTTCATTTCCTGGCTGGCAAGATCTAACTCCTGAATAATGCGATCCACATGGATAAGATAACGCTTTCCGTATTCTGTGATATCGATCACGCGGCCGTTTTTGAAAAACAGAGGAACCCCCAGTTCATCTTCTAAATCTCGGATAGAATGACTTAGGCTGGACTGGGCAACATGAAGCTGCTCGCTGGCTTTGGTGTAATTTTTCAGCCGCGCAATGGCTTGAAAATAATATAATTGCTGTAGATTCAAAACCGCACATCTCCTTACAGATATGATCTATGTGTGCTTTTGGGAAAACTATTTAAATTTTAACATTATGTTCTGAAAAAAGTCAATATGAATAGTTTTTTTGAAATTATATCAAAAACCATGCACAAAAACGATATCAGGTATGCGATACCTGTATTGGTAATTTGAAAAAAGGTCTGATAAGATAAGGGCAACAAATACAACCGCCGTGAGCATTGGCGGTTCCAGCATGAAAGGAGAACGATTACTATGAAAAAGATCCTCAGCTTGAGTCTGGCGGCTGCAATGGCATTGTCTTTGGCAGCCTGCGGCGGTTCTTCGGCGAGCAGCAGCTCTGCCGCCCCTGCAGCATCGGCTTCCGGCACAGCATCCGCTCTGGCCGATTACGATATTCAGCCGGAGCTGGATGAATCGGTGGATTACACGCAGGGCAATCCCTATTCGTTTATCATTGCCACCGACGGTGCTGAAGACCGTGTGGACGGTTTGCTGGTTCACTATATGGCAGACGAACTGAATGCCATCACCGGCGGCCGTATCCAACTGCAGACCTACTTTAACGGCTCCATGGGCACCGATACCGAGCTGTGCGAATCTACGCAGGCCGGTGATGTGGCGTTTTTCCTTGGCTCAACAGCATTCACCGCAAATTTTGTGCCGGAACTGAGCGTGATCGATCTGCCCTTCCTGTACAAGGATGCCCAGCAGTTCCGAAAGACTATGGACGATGAAACGGTGTACAACTATTACAGCGATAAATACGACAGCAATGGCTTTAAGCTGATCGGCTTTTTCGATCAGGGAATGCGCCAGATGACCAGCAACATCCGGGTGCAGACTGCCGACGATATGAAGGGCCAGAAGATCCGCGTGATGGAAAACAAGCTGCATATCTCTATCTGGCAGGCACTGGGCGCTAACCCCAGCCCCATGGCATTCTCGGAGGTTTACATGGCCTTGCAGCAGGGCACGATCGATGCGCAGGAAAACCCCTTTGAAGTTATTTATGCAAATCGTTTGTACGAGCAGCAAAAATATGTTATCCTCACCAACCATCTGCCCGCTTCGCACAATCTTCTTATCAGCCAGATCGTTTTTGATGGCCTGAGCGAGAGCGACCAGGCTCTGATCATGGCCGTGGGCAAGGCCGCCATTCAGTATTCCCGTGAGCAGTGCGATGCCCGTTTGGAGGATCGTATGAAGAAGGTGGAAGAAACCGGCACCGAGATCGTAACGCTTTCGGACGATGTTCTGCAGCAGCTGCGTGATAAGTGCCAGCCGGTGTATGACGATGTGCGTACCACCTACGGCGATGAGCAGGTGGATATGCAGATCAACACTGCTTCCAAATACGCCTGAACCAAAATCTAAAAGAGGAAGGAAGCTCTATGAAGCAACGGTATTCGCTGGTTCATTTAACCAACATCAGCTGCCCGCCCCCGGAGATGATTCGCGTGGCAGCCAAAGCAGGCTTTGATGCTGTAAGCCTGAGAACCATCCCTATGGGGCTGCCCGGGGAAAAACCTTATGACATTGCCAAAGATCCGCAGTTACTGCGTGAAACCCGCAGAGCCAGCCAGGAGACCGGAGTGGAGCTGCACGACACAGAAAACGCCCGCATTGCACAGGGAATAGATGTGGCCAGCTATGAGCCTGCTCTTTCCGCTGCGGCCGAGCTGGGAATCCATCACATCCTCAGCAACATCTGGACACCGGATAAGGCGTTTTACACAGAGCAGTTTGCCAAATTGTGCGACTTGGCAGCTCAGTACGAGCAGACCGTCAGCGTAGAATTCGTGACATGGGCCAGTGTAACCAATTTGCAGCAGGCGAAAGAACTGCTGCTGGCCAGCGGTAAAAAGAATGTGGGAATCGTTGTGGATTGCCTTCACTTCTACCGCTCCCGCGTAAGGCTGGAGGAACTGGATGACTGCCCCCAAGAATGGTTTTACTATGCGCATCTGTGCGACTGCGAAGCGCCTATCCCTACGGATGAGGAAAGCCTGATACATACGGGGCGCGCCGAGCGTTTGTATCCGGGGGAGGGAGCCATCCCGATTCGTGAAATCATTTCTCATATTCCCGGCGTGGTGCGCGGGGTAGAGGTACCACACTTAAAGCGGGTGGATGAATATGGCTATGAAGAGCATGCCCGCCGTGCCCTGCAGGCGGCCAAGGCTGTGATGCAGGAAACCTAAACTGGAAAGGATGAAGTTGTTTTATGGAGCGGTTTGAAAATAAGATCGTTGTGATCACTGGTGCGGGCGATATTGCCACTGCTACCGCCCGGCGGCTGCTGTCCGAAGGAGCCAAGGTGGCCATGGTGGATTTTTCTCAAAATGCGCTTTCAGAAGCACAGGTGCATCTGAAAGAGGCTGGTTATGGCACCGACCGGGTGATGACTGCTGTCTGCGATGTGCGGCAGCTGGAAAACTGCCAGTCAGCCGTGGAGGCAGTCAAGGAAAAATGGGGAAGAGTGGATGTGCTGGTAGCCACTGCCGGTATTCTGCGTCATTTCCCCATTGATGAAATGACAGAGCAGCAGTGGCAGGATGTTGTGGATATCAATCTTACAGGTGTGTATCATTCTGTCAAAGCAGTAGTGCCCGTGATGAAAGAGCAGAAATATGGCCGTATCGTACTGATCTCTTCGATTGGCGGCCGCACGGGCCGACCGGGCGTGGGCGTGAACTATGCTGCAACTAAGGCTGGTGTGAATGGTATTGCCATGTGTTTGGGCTATGAACTTGGCCCCTGGAACATCACTGTAAACAGCGTGGCACCCGGCCCGCTTAAGGGAAAGATGTTCCTGTCTTTATCGCAGGATAAGGTGGACAAGCTTTCGGCAGGTGTGCGGATTCCAAGATTGGGTGAACTGGATGACATTGCTTCCGCCATCGCTTATCTGGGCAGTGATGATGCCTCTTGGACCACCGGCGAGGTGCTGGATGTGAACGGCGGTTTGCAATATTAAGACAGTGCTGCGAAAATCTTACCATATGGAATGAAGTTCTGACCCCTCGTCAAAACAGGAACCCATTTGCTTTCTCATTTGATTATCTCCTTACCTATACCAATGGAAAAAGAGGCCCTTTCTCGCTTGCGAGGGCCTCTTTTTCCTATTTTACACAAGAAGGATATGCAGCATGTGGCCGCTTGTATGGGCATAGCTTTGTATCGTGCGGTTCGGTCCTGCGCCTTCCTCTGTTTGTTTCCCTTTTGCCCCAACGCTTGACAAAACAAAAATAATTTGCCTGTGCGCCTATGGGAATCCTTAGGGTGAGCAGGCAATCCGAGCAGCTAATCTATATAGACGGCTGCTCTTGCGGATGATGAAAAGGCAAAAAGCTGCCCCAAAGGCCAAGCCAACCGAAAAGCTGCCCAATGTTTCATGGCCAGAACAGAGTTTTTCTTATGAGGGCAAGGACTTTCACAAGCTGAATTTTGCGCGCGTTATTGTAAATTTGCTCACAAAAAGGGCTTTGTGTGAATTACATTGTGAAAAATTTGGCAAATCGCACAACAAAACCCGGAATTCTTGATTGCTTTTGCGAATTGAAACCGAGAGAAAAAAGAGTATAATAAAAGCATAGAGATTGTTAAATTAGTAACGAGCAAAACATTACCAGAACTTTTAAAAAAGAAAAAGCGCATTCATGCACAAAGCCGTGCAGTAACGCGGAGCGGGCTGAAGCATTGGCCCGCGGCCAGAAGCCGCCGAAACACGGAAACAAAAACGAAGACGAACGATTACAACAGGAGGATAGGATTATGAAAATTGCTGTTTTTGGTGCAGGCACCATGGGCTCCGGCATCGCTCAGGTTTTTGCAGGCAAGGGCCACACCGTGCTGCTGTATGCCAGCAGCAAAGAATCGGCCCAGCGCCATAAGGATAAGCTGGAAAAATCGCTGCAAAAGCGTGTGGCCAAGGGCAAAATGGCCGAAGACGCCATGAAGAACATTTTGGATCATATCCTCATTGAGGAGGAAGCCGCTGCCGCCGATGTGGACCTGCTCATCGAAACCGTGGCCGAAAATATGGAAACCAAGAAAAAGCTGCTGGCCCGTCTGGATACTGTGATCCAGCCAAAGGCAATCTTTGCCAGCAACACTTCCTCGCTTTCCATCACCGAAATGGGCTTTGGCCTGCAGCATCATGTGATCGGCATGCACTTCTTCAACCCCGTTACCAGCATGAAGCTGGTGGAAGTGATCCGCGGCATGACCACTCCCGACGAAGTGTTTAAGTTTATTTACGAGCTGGCACAGTCCATCGGCAAGGACCCCGTTGAGGTGGCCGAGGGCCCCGGCTTTGTGGTGAACAAGATCCTGATCCCCATGGTCAACGATGCCATCGGCCTGGTGGAAACCAAAACTGCCAGCGTGGAGGATATTGACAAGGCCATGAAGCTGGGCGCAAACCATCCCATGGGCCCGCTGGAGCTGGCCGACTTTATCGGCCTGGATATCTGCCTTGCCATTATGAATACGCTGTATGTGGAATACGGCGACTCCAAATATCGCCCGGCCCTGCTTTTGAAAAAGATGGTGCGCGGCGGCCTGCTGGGCCGCAAATCCGGCAAGGGCTTCTACGATTACTCCAAATAACCTCTAATAGTTGATCTCATAGAAAACGGCTGCAGATGCTTTGGCATTTTGCGGCCGTTTTCACCTTTTTTGGGAAATAAATACGGCCATGGTATTTGTTTTTGGTGCGAACCGTGGTATAATCTATTTCAAATAGGCTTCAATTATCGGCTGTGCCCCGCGCACAGCCTGCACCATCTGGAAGGAGAACTCTCTATGCAGCAGGAAACCGTGATCGTACTGGACTTTGGCGGCCAGTATAATCAGCTCATTGCCCGCCGCGTGCGCGAGTGCAATGTATATTGTGAGATCTACTCGTATAAAACCGATCTTGCCAAAATCAAGGAAAAGAACCCCAAGGGCATTATTTTTACCGGCGGCCCCAACAGCGTGTATCTGCCCGATGCCGCTGCCTGCGACCCCGAAATTTACAGCTGGGGCGTGCCTATTCTGGGCATTTGCTACGGCAGCCAGCTGATGATGCATCAACTGGGCGGCAAGGTGGATCGTGCCCCCGAGCGTGAATACGGCAAAACCGAGGTTATGGTGAACACCGAGTCCAAGCTGTTTGAAGGCGTGAGCCCCAAAACCATTTGCTGGATGAGCCATAACGACTATATTGCCCAGCCCGCTCCCGGCTTTGCCATCAGCGCCCACACCGCAAACTGCCCTGTGGCTGCTGTGGAAAACCCCGAAAAGGGCCTGTATGCCGTGCAGTTTCATCCTGAAGTGCTGCACACGCAGGAAGGCACCAAAATGCTGCACAACTTTGTGTACAATGTGTGCGGCTGCAAGGGCGATTGGCGCATGGATTCGTTTGTAGAGCGCACCGTGGCCAGCCTGAAGGAAAAGATCGGCGACGGCAAGGTGCTGTGCGCACTTTCCGGCGGCGTGGATTCCAGCGTGCTGGCTGCCCTGCTGGCTAAGGCCATCGGCAAGCAGCTCACTTGCGTGTTTGTGGATCACGGCCTGCTGCGCAAGGACGAAAAAGAGCAGGTTTGCGCCGTGTTCGGCCCCGGCAACGGCAACTTTGACATCAACTTTATCTGTGTGGATGCCCGCGAGCGCTATTATGCCAAGCTGGCCGGCGTGACCGAGCCCGAGCGCAAGCGCAAGATCATTGGCGAAGAGTTTATCCGTGTGTTTGAGGAGCAGGCCAAAATGATCGGCGCTGTGGATTATCTGGCACAGGGTACCATCTACCCCGATGTGGTGGAAAGCGGCTTGGGCGGCGAATCCACTGTGATCAAGAGCCACCACAATGTGGGCGGCCTGCCGGATACTGTTGATTTTAAGGAACTGGTAGAGCCTCTGCGCGATCTGTTTAAGGACGAAGTGCGTCAGGTGGGCCGCGAAGTGGGCCTGCCCGAGTATCTGGTGAACCGCCAGCCGTTCCCCGGCCCCGGCCTTGCCATTCGCATTATCGGCGAAGTGACCGCCGAAAAGGTGAAGATCGTGCAGGAAGCCGATGCCATCTGGCGCGAGGAGATCGCTGCCGCCGGGCTGGATAAAGAGATCAGCCAGTACTACGCTGCGCTCACCAACGTGCACAGCGTGGGCGTGATGGGCGACGAGCGCACCTACGACTACGCCGTGGCTCTGCGCGCCGTGACCACCATCGACTTTATGACCGCCGAAAGCTACGATATGCCCTGGAGCGTATTGGGCAAGGTGACCAGCCGCATCGTGAACGAAGTAAAGCACGTGAACCGTGTGTTCTACGATTGCACCGGCAAACCCCCGGCAACGATCGAACTGGAATAAAACGAGAGGTCGAAGAAACCCAGTGTTTATGCGGGTTTGCGGCAATTCGAGAAGTCTTTTGATAACAATTTGATAACAGTTGTATAAGAGCCATTATTCTTGTAATCCAGTGGTTTT
>Ga0129310_1000752_pt1 | contig 34719 bp, 29 predicted proteins | sample Go1ome_2_FD_94433 | JGI IMG/M metagenome (GOLD analysis project Ga0129310, IMG submission 94433) | Western lowland gorrila individual fecal microbial communities from Wisconsin, USA - Go1022A metagenome | ecosystem: Host-associated > Mammals > Digestive system > Large intestine > Fecal | place... | reverse complement strand
GTCCCGACCTGTTTGGCCCCGAAAAAGGTCTCGATGTTAAATGCTCGAACAACAAATTAGGTGCTCCAAGGCGCTAACCTTTTTGGGGACCTTTTGCTAACATTTTCACTTGACGAACACACTATATCAAGGAGCAGTGTAACCGCTATGCAAGAATTGAGCTTGCGACAGAAACAAAAAGCCTTATGCGCATAATAGAAAGTAGCAAACAGATTTCTTATCAGCTTGCTAAAAATGACGGACTTTGTACGGAAGAGGCAATGGAGAGCTATGCAAGGGAAAGCTATGTTTCGGGCATTGTATTATTGGGCAGCGATGGAAAAGTTGTATCACAATATACTAAAGAAGATGTGCCGGAGGCACTTTTGGATATACTTGACTCAGAGGTATTATTAAATACGGCAAGGTATCCGGAAAAAAGATATGCTGTCAGACTTTATGATAAGGACGGCAGTGAGATAGATATAGCGGCAAAGGCAAGGGAAGATAAACCGGGAATTATAGTTACATATTACAAAACACCGCTTGAATATATCGAATCTTTTAACCTTTCGGTTTCGTCTTTGCTTTCCGGTTACAATATGGAGAAAAACGGGACTATTGCAGTAAGCAATGGAGATAAGATAGTGGCAAGCAATGATGCATCACTTATAGGTATGAGTACGAGCGAAGTACCGATACTGAACAAGATAAATACGTTATCTGTTGAAAACAATCTTACACATACAAATATGGAGGGTGAATTTTTTTCGCAGTATTTCGGACTTATGGAACGTGGCAGAAATTTTTATGTATATAGCTTTATGCCGGAAAGAAACGCATTTTCCAATACACCGAGATTGATGTTATCTGCGTTTGTCATTTATGTTATTGTTATTGCTGTTATAAATGCAATAAAATTTCATACAGAACAGAAATATAGGGAAGAACAGATTGCGACACAGCAGGAATATACTGATAAGCTTCAAATCAAGAATGAACAGCTCAGTTTGGCGGTAAGTCAGGCCGAAAATGCCAATATGGCAAAATCAAATTTTCTTTCCCGTATGAGCCACGATATACGTACTCCATTAAACGGTATAATCGGTCTGCTGGAAATAAGCGAAGCACATCCCCAAGATAATGAACTGATTAAATCCAATCAGAGAAAAATGCGTGTGGCGGCAGAACATCTGCTTTCGCTTATCAACGATGTTCTCCAGATGAGCAAGCTTGAAAGTGGAGAAATTATTATTTCGCATGAGCCTTTGAATTTGAACAGGCTTTCGGATGACGTTCTGACAATTATAAGCCAAAGGGCGGCAGAATCAGGTATTACAATAAAAAACGACAGCCGTTCCGTAAAGCTGGAGGCAAACTGGGTTTACGGAAGTGCTCTGCATTTAAGACAGGTATTTCTTAATGTATACACGAACTGCATAAAATACAACAAAGTCGGCGGGGAAATTTCTACGATTTTCGAATGCTTAGGCGAGAAAGAAAATATTGTTACATATCGCTGGACAATCACTGATACCGGTATAGGCATGAGCAAGGAATTTATTAACCATGTATTTGAGCCGTTTACGCAGGAACATTGTGATGCAAGAAGCGTTTATCAGGGAACGGGGCTTGGAATGACTATTGTTAAGAGTCTTGTGGAAAAAATGGATGGAACAGTACAAATAGAAAGCACTGAAGGCGAAGGCTCATCGTTTGTTATTACAATACCCTTTGAAATTGCCGACGAGCATACGGATTTATCCGATTATGCTTATGAAGAAATTAATCTTAATAATATACATCTCATGCTTGCGGAGGATAATGATTTGAATGCGGAAATTGCACAAACTCTTTTAGAGGACGAAGGTGCAAAGATAACTATTGTAAACAACGGCATACAGGCGGTGGAATTATTCCAAAATAGTGAGCCGGGAACCTTTGATGCAATTCTTATGGATATTATGATGCCAATTATGGACGGAATAACAGCAACAAAGAAAATCCGTGAGTTGGAAAGAGCTGATGCAAAAACAATTCCTATTATTGCCATGACAGCAAATGCATTTGAAGAGGACGCGCGGGAATGCTTTGCGGCAGGCATGAATGCTCATGTGACAAAGCCGTTGGAGCTTAAAAAGTTTAAACGGACAATACAGGCCTATATTGACAGAAGAAATTAATTACCGAAAAAAGAATGTAGTTGACTGAAAAGCCTGTTTCTGTCACTGCTCCGTCAGATTTTCTGCTTAATACCGATATTCTGGGCGTTTTCGCTCATTGGACTGAATTATACAGGGCTTGCCTTTCCCTGCTCGGAGGCTATTTCCGGAGGAGTAAGCCTGATACTTTATATGAAACAGTTAAAGAAATGGACATAAATAAAACCGCTCGGTGATTGCCGAGCGGTTTAACTTTTAGTTTTTAGATTTCGTTCATTTTTTCTGTTATGCTTTTGAGGAATGTATTTTCCTTTTCTACTGCCGTGTTAAGGTAGTTTTTCTGATTTTCCAGTGCTTTTTCAAGTGTGGATATAACCTCAGTATAATCTGTGTTTTCGTTTCCGTAATTTTCCTTGAGGAAGGCTATTACATCATAAAGGTTTTCATCGGGATTTAATATAAGTCCTTCGCCCCATGTACCGACTGCATTGTCACGCATTCTTTTTGTCTGGAAATCAAAAGCCTCTTTTTCAAATTCATATGCGTACCAGTTATAGTCTACACCCGAAAGGCATTCGTCATATGCGTAGTCACCGTTGCCGTCTTTAAGTGCCGATATTGCGTCCTCAAGAGCGGCTATATTGTTCTGGCTCTGTTCGGTAGGGAATATTATTTCCGTTTTCCATGTGAATGACACAAGGTTCTGACGCATTTCTTTGAATATTTCATAGAGCTTTTTGTTGTATTCGGCACTGTTTTCAATGCCGTCTTTGTTGTACTGTGCTGTTTTTGCATCAAGTTTTTCGGCAGCTTCCTTTGCTTTTTCGAGAGATACAAAAATTTCGCTGTCGGCAGGTATCATTTCTGTATCAAGGCTTTCTTCGAGAGCATTTATTTCGGCTGTAAAATTCATAGGTCTTACGGCTGTGTTGTCAAGGTCAAAAAGAAGTGCTGTAAATATTTCATGCACCATTTTGAAAACCTCGGGATTAAAGCCGTAAAGCTTGCTGTCCATAGTGGAATGATATATATTCTGATCGTAATTGCTGTTTTCAAACTCAACGTCGCTGGCAACTATGGCCGGAACGCCTGCCTGTGAATAGGAGAAATCCTCTGTTCCTGTTGATGTAGGGGATTTTACAATTACGCTGTACTCCGGATAATTTTTAATTACATTACTTATTGCATTTTCGGTATAATCCCTAAGCTCTGTTACCGTTGCGAGAGCAAAGTCCTTCTGTCCGGCGATGGCATACATTCCGTCTATGTTAAGAAGAGCAAATGCGTCCTCCGCCCATTCGGGGTGGATATTCGTTATCTGCTCATAAGCACCCTTTGCCCAGTCATATTCAACATTGCTTTTGCCCCATTCTTCAGCACCGTGGAAAACAAAACGTATTGTTTTTTCCGGCTTGTATCCGCTGTCGATTACGGCTTTTGCTATTCCCATTACGGTTGCCGCACCGGAGGCGTCATCAAAGGCAGAGTGGAAATATCCGTCGTAGTGGGCAATAATCATTATTGTTTCGTCTGATTTTCCGGGTATTTCGCCCCAAAGATTCTGAGATGAGCGTCCTTTGTAACTACGCTCTTTACATCAAGCTTTACCTTTGCAGTACCGTTGTTTTCATCTATAAGCTTTTTGAGCTTTTCAAAGCCTTCTTTGTTTGTTCCGAGAGCAGGTGCGTAATCCGGACCGCATATGTCCTGCACACCGATTGTTGTATCGTCATACTGTGCATAGCCTTTGTCATTATAGGCAATTACAGCCTTTGCACCCTTAAGGTATGCCTGATAAGCAGGGTGGTTAATCCACCAGTCATTGTGCTGGTCTATTTCTATAAGCACAAGCTTGCCTTTAACGTCTAAGTCCTTTAAGTCATCGGCTGTGCCTCTGCCGCCGTAAACTATTTCAGTGTCCTCCATGTCGCTTACAAGCGTTGTCGCATAGCCGCCGAGAGAAATATATTCATCATCGGAGATATAGACTCTTGCTTTTTAAAAGTTCCATGTATCGGCTGTAAATTTGTCCTCGGTTACGTTTGAAAGACCTATTTCCTTCATAGTATTGAAAAGATAGTCTGCCGCCTGTCTTTCTGCATTTGAGCCGGAGCTTCTGTTGCCTACGTCCGGATTGTCGCCCAAAGACGCAAGCTTATCCATTACGGCTTCAGAAAATTGTGTATCAATGGAATTTAAAATAATATTTCCGTTATTGTCTTTTACGGACGAAGCTTCCTCAGCTTTATCCTCTGATGGCGTTACCTGAGCAGTTTCAGCGGTTTTGAGAACCTGATTGGGAAAAATAATATCCGGGTTTTGATATTATTGAGTTCAGCCAAAGTCTGGTACGACATACCAAAGCTTCTGGCTATGGAATAGAGTGTATCACCTTTTTTTACCACATAGTCCTGTGCCATAACAGACGTTGCTGTTGATGCTATAATGGCACCACTTAAAATTACAGAGATAATTTTTCTTTTCAATTACTTTCTTTGACTTCTTAAAATAAAAAATACATTGGTTTGTTTACAATTACTAAACAAATTATCAAAGATTTAAAACTTATGGCTTTTGTTTACTAATATTAAACTAATAAATTAATTAAAATAAACACGAAATATTATATCGGTATTTTCCGAAATTGCAATATATCTTTATTTTTTGGCGAATTTTTGTATAAAAATGCAAACAACCCTGCATTTCACAATGGAAATACAGGGTTGCCGAGATTTCAATTTAAGTTTTTACATACCCGTTATGCTGTGGTAGACGCCGACAAAGCCCGATACGGTTACGATTATAAGAAGTATTGGAGCTACATATTTAATGCTTGCTATCCAGAGCTTTTTGATTTTGAAGTTTGGACAGCCCTGCTCCATTTCGTCTGTGAGCTTTGTGATGTCGAATTTCCAGACGATGAAATAGCACATAAGTATTCCGCCGATAGGAAGAAGAATGTTGTCGGATATCATTCCGATAAAGTCGAATACCGAATAATTGAGTATTGTTACATCAGCCAGAAGACCGGACGAAAGAGCACTCGGTATGCCGAGAATTGCAACGGCGATACCCATAACTGCAACGGATTTGTTTCTGCTCCAGCCCCATGAATCTATGGCAAAGGAAACAACAACCTCAAGAAGGGCGATTGCACTGGTGAGAGCCGCAAAGAACATAAGTATAAAGAACGCTATGGCGAATATCGAACCGCCGCTCATTGCACCGAAAACCTTCGGAAGTGTAACGAATACAAGTCCGGGGCCCTGTCCGGGTTCAAGACCGAATACGAATACGGCAGGGAATATTGCTATTCCGGCAAGAACGGCAAGAAGTGTGTCCATTCCGGCAACAACTGCACAGCTTTTGGGTATATTTTCTTTTTTTGATAAATAACTGCCGTAGGTTATTGTTATACCCATGCAAAGGCTGAGTGAGTAGAATACCTGTCCGAGAGCGGCATTAACGCTCGCAAGGGAAAAGCCCTTCTTCGGAGCAAATATAAACTTGATTCCTTCCATAGAGCCTTTAAGTGAAACCGAACGGAAAATGATTATAATAAGAAGCACAAAAAGAGCCGGAAGCATGATTTTGCTTGCTTTTTCAATTCCGCCTATGCCTTTGTAGCATACATAGATAACCATTGCCATGAATATGAAATGCCATATAACGGTTGTCGGGCTTGCTATGAATGTGCCGAAATCAGCCGGTGCATTAAAGGTTGTTACATAGCTCACAACGTATTTGATAAGCCAGCCGCCTATTACGCTGTAATAGCTGAGAATGATGAACGGAGCAAGAACTCCGAAGATACCTACGATTTTTGCTTTCGGATTGACCATTTTGTAGCTCTGTATAGGATCTCGCCCTGTGTATCGTCCAAGGCTCATTTCGAGCATCATACAGGGCAGACCGAGAATAAGTACGAAAATGAGATATACAACAAGAAATGTAAATCCGCCGTTTTCGCCCATCAGATACGGGAATTTCCAAAGGTTGCCCAAACCTATGGCTGCACCCGCAGTTGCAAGCAGAAAGCCTATTCTGCTGCCCCATTGTTTTTCTCCCATAATTTAATTCCTCCTAAATAATATAAAGCTGTACCGCAAAATCAATTCACTGCCATTGAACAGATTTGCTTATAATTATTTATTATATCATATAAAGGAGTTTTTTAAAAGGCAGTACCAATGTCAATAAAAACCATATAAACCGTAATGTTTATATGAATAAACGAAATAAAAGCATTCCAAGTTAATGAAATGCTTTTAAAAATATGCTTTATCTGGTTTTATCCGCAAAATTAAGCCTATAAAGCGGAACTGCTTTATCTATACATTCGGCTTTAAGAACAAAGTCGAACAATCCGATTTGTGTTGCAAGGTAAAAATCACGTTCCGGGCATTGAAGCTGGTTATCCGGTCTGAAAAATCTTCTGCCTTCAAGGTTTCTCAGTTCCTTGAGCCTTTCCTCTACGTTATAGGGAGTGCCTGTAATCAAAGAGGAAATGTATTCGGCACACCAGGTGTCCTCTTCCGCAGGCTCGACAGCACATTTACCCATACATACAAAGGAAACCGTTTCGGGATTTTTTTCCTTCAGATACTTTGCAACAGCCGGAGCATTTACAAAGGACGCCGTTATTATTTCGTCAGCATTGACTGCATTTACAATGCCCTGTGTTCCGGCACTTGTTGTGTGGACGATTGTTTTGCCGGTGAAATCCGTATGCTCGATATTAGCCGGAGAATTTCCGTAATCAAAGCCGGGAACGATAATTTCATTCCGTTCACCGACAAGTATTATGTCGGGATTTTCCTCCTTAAGCCTGAAGGCTGTTTCCACCGCACCGACGGGATATATACATTCCGCACCGTTATTCATAATAAAGCAGGCAGTCGTGAAGGCTCTGAAAACATCAATGACAACGGCTATGCCTGTTGCCTGCTTTGCTCCTTCCGTAAGCTGTAAAATCTGTATTTTCATTTTAATATATCCTTTAAGAAGCTTGTAGCACCGAAACGCTCGTCAATTCCGAGATATTCAGCAACAGTAGCTCCGACATCGGCAAAGGTCTTTCTTGTGCCGAGATTTATGTTCTCCTTTACGTTCTTTCCGCATACAAGAAGAGGTACATATTCTCTTGAATGGTCAGTGCTCGGTGTTGTAGGGTCGCAGCCGTGGTCCGCTGTTATTATAAGAATATCCTCGTCCTTCATGGCTGCCTGTATTTCGGGAAGCTTGCTGTCGAAATACATAAGAGCCTCTGCATAGCCCTTAACATCGTTTCTGTGGCCGTAAATCATGTCTGTATCAACAAGGTTTGTGAAAAGAAGACCTTCAAAATCCTTCTTGAGGAATTCTATTGTTTTATCGATACCGTCGTTGTTGTTTGTTGTGTGGTTTGTCATTGTCATTCCTCGGTGCTCGAATATATCCTCGATTTTACCGATTGCGGCAACGTCCATACCCTTTTCCTTTATAAGGTCAAGCACTGTTGTTGATGTGGGCGCAAGAGAGAAGTCCTTTCTTCTTTCTGTTCTTGTGTAGTTTCCGTTGCCCTTGCCGATGAAAGGTCTTGCGATTACTCTGGCAACGGCATAATCTCCAACAAGAAGTTCTCTTGCTGTTTCGCAGATTTTGTAAAGCTCGTCAACGGGAATAACGTCCTCATGGCAGGCAATCTGGAATACGGAATCAGCTGATGTGTAAACGATGGGATAGCCGGTCTTTACATGCTCGTCGCCAAGCTCGTTGATGATAACTGTGCCTGATGCGGAATAGTTTCCGAGAGTTTTTCTTCCGATTGCGGCTTCGAATTTATCCATAAGCTCTTTGGGAAAGCCTGTTTCCGTGAATGTGGGAAAGGGGTTTTCCGTTACAATACCTGAAATTTCCCAATGGCCCGTTGTTGTGTCCTTTCCGTTGGAAGCCTCGAACATTCTGCCGTAAGCACCCTTGGGAGCGTCAACCTTGCCTAAAAGCTCTGCTCCGTCAGCATCAATGTTGCCAAGACCTAAAGCACACATATTTTTGAGGTCGAGTGCGGGATAGTTTCTTTTGATATTTACAAGTGTGTTGGAGCCTTCGTCACCGTATTTTGCGGCATCGGGAAGTTCTCCGATGCCAACGCTGTCAAGTACAATTATAGCTGCTCTTTTCATTATTTGTCCTCCTAGGTTTTTAAGATATTATATCAAGAATTAATTTCGGCTGTTCGGGTTTTTCAGCCTTAATTTCGATAGCGTCCTTAAGGTATTTTCCGGCAGATATACATTTTTCCTCAGTTGCCGAGTATATTTCGGCAATTACATCGCCTTTGGATACAGTATCACCGATACGAACCTTCATTATTATGCCTGAACCGAAATCTATGCTGTCGGTTTTGGACGCACGGCCGGCACCGGTTTCGAGAGATGAACGGCCTATTTCCGCAGTATTCATTGAATAGATATAGCCGTCGCTGTCTGCTCTGACCTCAAGCTTTGCTTTGGAAAGAGGCAGAAGTGAATAATCCTCGATTATATCGGGATTGCCATGCTGTTGTATAAGAAGTTCTCTGAATTTGGCAAGGCCTTTGCCGTTGTTTATGTTTTCGGTAAGCATAGCGATACCTTCGTCAACGGAATTAACCTTTTTTGCACCCATAAGCATATATGCACCGAGAGTAAGTGCAACATCAAGAAGATCACCCTTAACATTGCCCTTGAGAACCTCGATTGCCTCGATAACCTCAAGAGAGTTTCCGATATTCATGCCTAAAGGCTGATCCATACTGCTTATTACCGCAGTTACGTTTCTTCCGACAGATTTGCCTATTTCAGCCATTGTTTTTGCAAGCTTTACTGCCGAAGGATAATCCTTCATGAAAGCACCGCTGCCGCATTTTACGTCGAGCACGATGGCATCTGCACCGGCTGCGATTTTTTTGGACATAATACTGCCGGAAATAAGCGCAAGGTTATCAACAGTTCCGGTTACATCTCGGAGAGCATAAAGCTTTTTATCGGCAGGAGTAAGGTTATCGGTCTGGCTCATAAGCACTATGCCGCTTGCTTTTGCATATTCAAGCGCCTGCTCCTCGGTAACGTCAATTTTAAAGCCGGGAATGGACTCCAGCTTGTCAAGCGTTCCTCCGGAAAAGCCAAGACCACGTCCGCTCATTTTTATTACGGGAACTCCACAGCTTGCAACAAGAGGCGCAAGTATGAGAGTTGTTGTGTCGGCAACGCCGCCGGTTGAATGTTTATCAACCTTTATGCCTTCAACTGAGGAAAGGTCGAATGTTCCGCCGGAATGTGCCATTGCCATGGTAAGCTCGGAAGTTTCCTCATTATCGAGGTTTTGGAAATATATAGCCATAAGCATGGCGGATACCTGATAATCGGGTATAGACGAATCGGTAACGCCTTTTATAAAAAATTCGATTTCATCCTTTGTCAGCTTTCCGCCGTCACGCTTTTTGATGATAAGATCAACGATATTCATAAAGAAGCCTCCTTTTAGATAACAAGACTATATAAACAATGATATAAATTAATTATACCATAAAAAAGTGAAGTACGTTATTAAAAACATTATTTTTCTTTAATCCGAAATTAATTATTTGTTCGGAAAAATTTCATTCTTTGTTCATAATTTATACACATAGTAATAGTATATTATAAGTGTATTAAAGATAAAGCTTTGATACATACAGAAATTGCCCCATTTCTGTATAATACCCCCTTTAATTTAAAACTGTTTGCAAAAAAGCATTCGCCGGAAGGCGGATGCTTTTTGCTGTTCACAATAAAATTGCATTGCAAAAATGCACCGTTGTATTTATTAAAATGCAATGAAATATTGTCCTGTTGCAAAAATACACTGTATGACAGTGATTAAATACGGATTTTATTAAATAAGTGGCTGTTTGGTGCATAAATACATATAATATGCAGAAATGCACCTATAAAAATGTACGATTGAACCACATCAAGAAAAATATAAACAAATAGATAGTTAATTATCAATCAAACAGCCACGGAAATTATACTTAGTTTACAAAAAATATCTGAAAACGAGAAGTTGGCACAAATATTGCTGTTTGTATATGTTGAGAAAATTAATATTTGTTCTTATTTATAAGGGGGAGATTATATGGAAGACAAAAGAAAAGCGGTAGGATTTGGAGCACTGTTCTCGGTCGCTTCGGTATGGTTCGGTTCGCACGCAGGAGGAGGCTTTGCGACAGGAAACCAGACAACACAGTATTATGTCCAGTACGGCTGGTTTGCACCGCTTCTGGCACTTCTGGCAATGGCGATACTTGCCTGTGTAATCAGAGAAAGCATCATTATGTATAGAAACCACGGCTTTACAAACTACAAAGAAATGTTTGAGGAAATGTGGGCTCCGTACTGCAAGCTTGAGATACTTTATGAAATTTATATGTTCCTTATTGTATTTGTAGGCGTTGCCGTTTCCATATCGGGAGCCGCAACATTGTTTACCAATTTCGGAGTACCTTACGGAATAGCAATCATAGTTGTAGGTGCGGTTCTTTTCCTGCTTACAATATTCGGCTCCAAGCTGGTTGCTCGTGCATCTACGGTTATGTCGATAATAATACTTGTTTGCTCATTCACAATATTCATAATTGGTATCATAACAAAGGGAGATACAATATCAACAATATTTGCAACAAAAACAATCGAAGGTGTAAACAACAACTTCGGAACAGGCTTATGGAAAGCGATTATATATGCAGGCTATCAGTCAGTTTGTATTCCGGCATTATGCAGTTGTTCAAATGTGCTTAAAAAGCGTTCGGACGCAACAAAGGCCATGGTTCTTGCGTTCATTATGAACGGCGTTGCACTTGCGCTTTCAGCAGTAATGCTCATGGGCTGGTACGGAGAATTTATGGCAGCGGAACAGCTTGCGCTTCCTACGTTATATGTATGTAATATTATCGGAAATCCGGTACTTTACTACTGCTATTCAATATCCTTGTTCCTTTGCTTTGTTTCAACAGGTGTTACCTGCACATTCGGACTTATTCCGAGATTTGAAAACATGAAGGCTCTTTCGAAGATTAAATCAAACAAGGGAAAAAGCGGCGTTATATCAGCGGTTGTAATTGTTATTTCCATGATACTTTCGCTTACGGGACTTGTTAATCTTGTTAAATACGGCTACGCATACTGTGGATATATAGCTATCGTTGCAATAACAATACCTATGCTTACAATCGGACATATGAAAAACAAAAAATTTGCAAAGGAACATCCAGATAAAGAATGGGATTGACAAAACACACCCTTTTAATACCATTTTAAAAAACAACGGATCCGTAACATATGTTACGTATTCAGTTGTTTGACAAGACTTTTCGATGGAATTATAATTTTAGAAGAGTGAGGTGATTATTTTGTTTGAAATTGCTTTTTCGGACAGCATGAAGATACTTGAAAATTCGCATGACGGAATTTTATATACAGATGCGGAAGGGATAATATTATATTGCAATCCGGCGTATGTTGAAATTACAAAAATAGATATTCTGAGCAGTGTTAAAGACAGAAACGAAATAATTGGCCACAATATAAGTGAATATACGGTAATAGGGCCTTATTCCTGCTCTGCGGCAATAGAGGCGGCTGCGAGCAAAAAGACTGTAATAACTCATCATTTTTATAAGGATACGGCTTCGTTTATGGCAGTTGCAAAGCCTATCATTGATGCCGACGGAAATGTTGAGGCGGTCGTAACAAATATAAAAGAGGCATCTGAAATAACCGTACTGAAAAAACAGCTTGAAAATGCGGAGAAGGTAATGGAGAATTACTCAAAGCTTTTTAAATATGATTCTTACGAGGCCGATACGGGAATAATAGCCGTATCGGACAAAATGCAGGAGATTTTCAGAAAAGCGGCAAGAATAAAGGATGTAGACGTTACGGTTATGATACGAGGTGAATCCGGCGTCGGAAAAGAAGTTGTTGCACAATACATACATAAAAACAGCAGAAGAAGAGATAATCAGCTTATTACCATAAACTGTGGGGCTGTCAGCGAACAGCTTCTGGAAACTGAGCTTTTCGGCTATACCGAAGGAACATTCACCGGCGGATTGAAAAAAGGCAAAACAGGTCTTATAGAGGCGGCAGACGGAGGCACTTTGTTTCTCGACGAAATCGGAGACATATCGTTAAATATGCAGGTAAAGCTTTTGAGAGTTCTTGAGAACCGGACGATTACAAGAGTCGGCTCAACAACGGCAATTCCCGTTGACGTAAGAATAATTGCGGCAACAAACAAAGATCTTGAGCAGATGGTTTCAGACGGAAGGTTCAGAGAGGATTTATATTACAGACTTAATGTTGTAACCTTCGATATACCGTCCTTGGCAGAAAGAAGAGATGATATAATTCCGCTTTCGTTTTATTTTTTGAGCTGGTTCAATTCGCTGTATTCAATGAACAAAAAGCTTTCTCCGGCGGTTTTGATGGAGCTTAAAAACCGCAAGTGGAAGGGAAATGTAAGAGAGCTAAAAAATATGATAGAACGGCTTGTTGTTATGAGCGAAAACGAAGAGCTTATGCTTTCTGATTTAAAATATATAGACGATGGCTTTGATAAGGGCAGCGAAAATATATATAATGGTTATCAGGCGGTAAGTGTAAACAAAATAATACCGCTGAGCGAGGCGGTAAGCGAAACTGAAAAACAGCTTTTGCAGAAGACGGCAAAGCAATGCGGAACAACAAGAAAAATGGCAGAGGTTTTGAAAAAAGACCATTCAACGATAATAAGAAAAATGCAGAAGTATGGAATAAAGCCGCACTAAGTGGCTTTATTTTTATATTGAAATACTGTTGAGTAAATTTGTTGTAGAAAAATTATGTCTGTGTTATACTTAATTATTAATAATAAAGTATTTTTTGAGGAGGATATATATGTCTTCGGAAAGACAAAGCAAAATAAGAAACTTTTGTATAGTTGCTCATATTGACCATGGCAAAAGCACGCTTGCGGACAGACTTATACAGGAAACCGGATTGCTTACCGAAAGAGAAATGCAGGAACAGGTGCTTGACAACATGGATCTGGAAAGAGAACGTGGAATAACAATAAAGGCACAGGCTGTTCGTCTTGTATATAAAGCTGATGACGGAAACGAATATATATTTAATCTTATTGATACTCCCGGCCATGTCGATTTCAATTATGAGGTTTCAAGAAGCCTTGCGGCCTGTGAAGGAGCAGTTCTTGTTGTTGATGCGGCACAGGGAATTGAGGCACAGACGCTTGCCAATGTGTATCTTGCCATTGACAACAATCTTGAGATTATGCCGGTTATAAACAAGATTGACCTGCCCAGTGCAAATCCGCAGCTTGTTATAAAGGACATTGAGGACGTAATAGGAATACCGGCTGAGGACGCACCGCTTATTTCGGCAAAGAACGGAATAAATATACATGCGGTTCTTGAAAAAATAGTTACCGATATTCCGGCACCGAACGGTGATGAGGACGCACCTCTTAAGGCGCTTATATTTGACTCTATTTATGACCAGTATAAGGGCGTTATTGTAATAATAAGAGTGTTTGACGGTTCGGTCAAAAAAGGTACAAAAATCAGATTTATGGCAACTCAAAAGGATTTTGATGTTGTCGAGGTCGGCGTATTCGGTGCAGGCCGCTTTATGCCCTGTGATGAGCTTAAAGCAGGCGATGTAGGATATATTACTGCAAGCATCAAGAATGTTGCGGACACAAGAGTCGGCGATACTGTAACAGATGCGGAAAATCCTACGGCAGAGGAGCTTCCCGGATATAAAAAGGTAAATCCCATGGTTTACTGCGGTGTTTTCCCGGCAGACAGTGCAAAGTATACGGATCTTAGAGATGCGCTCGAAAAGCTTCAGCTTAACGATGCGTCATTGTTCTTTGAGCCGGAAACATCGGTTGCTCTCGGCTTCGGCTTCAGATGCGGTTTCCTCGGACTTCTTCATCTTGAGATAATACAGGAAAGACTTGAAAGAGAGTTCAATCTTGACCTTGTAACAACCGCACCGAGCGTTATTTATAAAATATATCTTACCGACGGAACGGTTATGGAGCTTTCAAACCCCAGCAATATGCCCGATCCGGCAAGAATAGAGAAAATGGAGGAGCCTATTGTAAAGGCGGAAATAATACTTCCGAAGGATTATGTAGGCCCTATAATGGAACTTTGCCAGCAGCGAAGAGGCGAATATATAAGCATGGAATATATGGACGAAAACCGAGTAATGCTTGTATACCATATGCCGCTGAATGAAATAATATACGATTTCTTTGATGTGCTTAAGTCGAGAAGCCGCGGCTATGCTTCGTTTGATTACAGCCTTCTCGGCTATCAGGAGGCATCGCTTACAAAGCTTGATATTCTCGTAAATAAAGAGGTTGTCGATGCACTGAGCTTTATCGTGCATTCCTCAAGTGCCGTTGAGCGAGGCAGAAAAATATGCGAAAAGCTTAAAAAGGAAATTCCCAGACAGCTCTTTGAGATACCCATACAGGCGGCAATCGGAGCAAAAATTGTTGCGAGAGAAACGGTCAGCGCCATGCGTAAGGACGTTCTTGCAAAATGCTACGGCGGCGATATTTCACGAAAGAGAAAGCTTCTTGAAAAACAGAAGGAAGGCAAAAAGCGTATGCGTCAGATAGGAAACGTAGTTGTTCCGCAGGCAGCGTTTATGAGCGTGCTTAAGCTGGAAGAGGAATAAGTACAAAATACAAGAGTGTTACCGACATACGGTCAGCACGATATATAAAAGTTAAGCAAAAAATGTCGCTCGGTTTACAGACTTGGGCGGCTATTTTTATGTATACATTTTAAAAACATGGGACTCTGTCCCATACCCAGCAAGCCTTTAAAAAGGCTTGACCTAAACTTTTGATAAACTATTTCTGCGAAATAGTTTTTGATGTTATATTTTTATATTAAATAGCTATTTACTATTTATGTTGCTACAAATTGCCTATTGGCAAATGTATACTTTTATGAAATCATGTCGAGTTCTCGGCATGATTTTTTTACTTGACATACATAGAGTATCAAGGTATATTATACATAGATAATCTAAGTAAGGAGGCAGGAACTATGGAAATTGATAAGGGATTAATTGGCGGAAGTACAGTAATGCTTTTGTTATCGCTTTTGAAGGAGCGTGATATGTACGGTTACGAAATAATAAAGGAGCTTAAGGACAGGAGCGAAAACATATTTGAATTTAAGGAAGGAACGCTTTATCCTGTTCTTCACCGAATGGAAGGAGCAGAGCTTGTTAAATCCTACCGCAGAGAGGCGGAAAACGGAAAAACGAGAAAATATTATGCGATCCTCCCAAAGGGACTTGAACAGCTCGAAAAGGAAAAGGCACAATGGAACAAATTTTCAACATCAGTAAATAAAGTGATCGGAGTTGGAAGCTATGTTTTCTCCTGAAGGCAAGGAATTTACAGACAAGGTTTTAAAGCACATAAAATTTCCCTATGACAGAAATGCCGTAAGACAGGAGCTTGAGGAGCATATGGAGGACATATGCGACGACCTTACGGAGAAAGGCTATGGCAGGGAAGAGGCAGAAAGGCTGTCGGTTCAGTATATGGGCGATGCGGACGAGATAGGCAGAGAGCTGAACAAGGCACACAATCCCATACTTGGTTGGATATGGTACATATCGAGGCTTGCGGCCATAATTGCGGCGGCGTTTCTGATAACAACTGCCGGAGTCAGAGGCTTTAGTTATATGAAGGCATATTTCGGCAACGGCTATGAGGATTATAAGAACGGCGAGCTTTTGTATTCCGCAGACAGCGGTTATGAAACGCTTATTTATGATATGCATTTGAAAATAGACGGAGTTCGATATTATGACGACGGCACTCTTGAGCTGAGATACAAAACATGGAAAAGCCTGTTTTCGGACAGCATCGACTGGACGTTTAATCTGAACGGAGAATTTCTTACCGATGAAAATGGCAATAAATATTATTTTTCCACAGGTAACAGCAACGGCAACAAGGTATGCCACAGCCAGTTGTTTTTCGAGGACTTTCCGCAGGATGTTAAGACGATAATAATTGATACCGACGTAAACGGACAAAATATACACTGCGAAATACCTGTTCCGGAGGTGAATAACAAATGAAATTATTTTCTATGCTGAACAGAATGAACAGAAAAAAACAGACGGCTATATTTTTAATTATAATTGCGGCGGCCATCGGCTGGAAAACAAGCCCGTATAATCGTGAATACAGCTCTCCGGAGGCGGTGCTTTATGCCTGTGAAAAGGGACTGCGTTACGGCCCTTCGGAAAAGATAGAATATGTCAGGAAAAACGGAAACAAAGCTGTTGCCATAGGAAGGGTAAAGGGCGGTTTATCAATAATTCCGTCCGAAAGAAAATGGTACGGACGCTGGATACTTGCCGGAGGCGGTATTCCGGGCTATGTACAGGTTGAAAACAATGCCGAATATGACTTTGGTGACAACATAATTGTCGGAGTATGCACCTATGACGAAATAAAAAGCGTTGAGGTTGTTCTTGGTGTATATGACGAAAAATCGGACAACGGTGTAAAAGAAGTAGAAAAATACAAAGCCGATGTTGCACAGGACGGATTTTTTATAATAGAAAATATTCCCGAACGAGACACAACCGACGACAGCGTGTTTGATATTCATGTGGTAGGCTTTGAAGGATTTGACGAAAACGGAAATTCGGTTTATAGTACATCTGTGTATAAAACAGAAGTCTATTGGGAGAGTTAAAGAATGAAAAAGCCGGTTTCGTTATATATTCACATACCGTTCTGCGTGCGTAAATGCCTTTACTGCGATTTTTTGTCTTTCGGAAGCATGGATAAATATTTTGAGGACTATGTTAATGCCCTTTGCAAGGAGATAAAACAGAATGCCTCGGATTATTCCGACAGAATGGTTTCTACCATATTTATAGGCGGAGGTACGCCGACTATATTAAAGCCGAAGGAAATCGGAAAAATTATGGACACCGTCATGTCGAAATATGACGTTGCCGACAATGCGGAAATAACAATTGAATCCAATCCCGGAACAATGGACAGGGCGAAGCTGAACGAACTGAAGCAGATGTATATAAACCGGCTGAGCATAGGCTTACAGGCATGGCAGGACAGGCTTTTGAAAAGACTCGGCAGAATTCACAGCTGTGAGGATTTCAGAAGAAACTATATTGAGGCGAGAGAAATCGGCTTTAAAAACATAAATGTAGACCTTATGTTTTCGCTTCCAGGACAGACCGTTGAGGACTGGAAGGAAACACTTAATAATGTAATATTTTTAAATCCGGAGCACATTTCCGCTTACAGTCTTATTGTTGAGGAGAACACTCCATTCTATGATATGCGTGAAAGTGGAGCTATAAAGGAAACGGACGAGGATACAGACAGGAATATGTATTATTCGGCAAGAGATATACTTTCCGGCTTTGGATATAACAGATACGAGATAAGCAATTTTGCGAAGGAAGGCTTTGAAAGCAGACACAATGAGGTTTACTGGCGTACAGAGGAATACAAAGGCTTCGGACTTGGTTCGCATTCCTATACGGATGGTGAAAGATACCACAATACGATAGATTTCGGAGAATATATAACCTCGAAGGGTGAAATAAAAAGGCTTGTTAAGGACATCGAAATACTTACCGAGGACGAAAAGCAGGAGGAATTTATGTTCATGGGACTGCGTATGTCGGAAGGTGTTTCGGAGGACATATTTAAAAGAAGGTTTTCAAAAAGCATATATGATGTTTACGGAAACGAGATAAACGAGCTTAAGTCGGAAGGACTTCTGCTGTCGGATAAGGGCAGACTTTTTCTTTCGGACAGAGGAATAGACGTTTCAAACCAGGTTTTCGAAAAATTTATTAAATATTAACAAAATATTTTAAAAAAGCACTTGACATATTATTTGGAAGGTGCTATTTTATGTATTAAAGATTAGCACTCACGATAAACGAGTGCTAACAAAAAGAAACAAACAGAAAGGAGTCGATAATAATGCAGTTGAATGAAAGAAAAATAAAAATTCTTCAGGCAATAATAAAGGATTATATTGATACTGCAGAACCTGTCGGCTCAAGAACTATCGCAAAAAAGTATAATCTCGGCGTAAGCTCGGCAACAATACGAAACGAAATGAGCGATCTTGAGGAAATGGGTCTTATTGTCCAGCCTCATGCCTCAGCCGGAAGAATTCCTTCGGATAAGGGATACAGATACTATGTTGACAGTATAATGGACAAAGGAGCTGTTGACCAGGAGGAGCAGAAATATATACAGAACCTTGTGGTTAAAAACATAAACCAGATTGATTATCTTATGGACGAAACCGCAAAGGCACTTTCGGCAATAACAAATTACACAACGTTCATATCCGAGCCGGTTGTTGTTAAAACGGCACTTAAGCAGGTAAGACTTCTTCCGCTGGACGAATCTTCCGTAATGCTTATCGTTGCAACGGGAGAAAATCATATAAAGCATTATGTTGTTCCCGTAAACGAGCCCATAGACGAGGATAAGCTTTATGAAATAAGCTGCAATCTTAATGACGTCCTTAAAGGAAAAACAAGGGACGATATAACAGACGAGGTCATAAGAAATGTTCTTACGGCAATAAGAGATCATCAGGAAATACTTAAGCCTATGCTTAAGGGCATCAAAAAGACGATTTCATCGGCAGAAAGCGTTCAGGTTCATCTGAGCGGAGAAAAAAATATGCTTTCTTTCCCTGAATTCAGTGATATTGATACGGCAAGAACACTTTTTAAAACGCTTGAAGAAAAGAAATCACTGCTTAACATCATTGGCGACAGTCCGGCAGGAACAACCGATATTTCAATCGGTGAGGAAAACGAGCTTGAAGAAATGAAAAATTGCAGTGTTATCAAAACAAGCTATAAGGTAGGAGATAATATTTACGGAACAATCGGTATTATAGGCCCTACAAGAATGAATTATGAACAGGTAATATCAGTTCTTAACGGAATGGCAAAGAATATTGAGAATGTAATGAACTCAGTAGCCAAAGGAAAAAATAAAGCTATTGAAGGGAAGGATAAATTAAATGAGTAGTGAAGAAAAAAAGGTAAATGAAAACGTCGCAGCGGAAGAAGCCGAAAAGGTTGAGGTAAACGCCGAACAGGTTGAGGACGCTGTTAAGGAAGAAAAAGAAACAGAAAAGACAGATAAAAACGAAAAAGCCGAAAAATCCGAAAAGAAAGGCTTCTTCAAAAATAAAAATAAAGAGGTTGAGGAGCTTGGCCAGAAGCTCGCAGATATGCAGGATAAGTTCCAGAGAACGCTTGCGGAGTTCGATAACTTCAGAAAGCGTACTTCAAAGGAAAAGGCAAGCATGTATGACGACGGAGTAAGAGATACAATAGAAAAGCTCCTTCCTATCTTCGATAACCTTGAAAGAGCAATCGCTTCGGTTGACGGAAAGGTTGATGAAAACGATCCGCTTTTAAAGGGTGTTAAAATGACAGATAAGCAGCTGAAAGAAATACTTGCTGCAATGGGCGTTGAAGAAATTAAAGCGCTCGGTGAAAAATTCGATCCTAACCTTCATGCGGCAGTTGCCCATGTTGAGGACGAAAACTTCGGAGAAAACGAGGTTGTCCTTGATATGATGAAGGGTTATAAATATAAGGAAAAAGTAATCAGACACAGTATGGTTAAGGTAGCAAACTAAGTTTTAATTCAGTAAACAGAAATAATTTTGAATATTCAGGAGGAATCTTATTATGGGAAAAATAATCGGTATTGACCTTGGTACAACAAACTCATGTGTAGCAGTTATGGAAGGCGGACAGCCTGTAGTTATCGTAAACTCTGACGGTGCAAGAACAACACCTTCAGTTGTAGGCTTTGCAAAGAACGGAGAACGTCTTATCGGCGACTCCGCTAAACGTCAGGCAATCACAAATCCCGACAGAACAACCAGTTCAATCAAACGTCACATGGGCGAAAACTATAAAGTAAAAATTGATGAAAAGAACTACTCACCTCAGGAAATTTCAGCTATGGTTCTTCAGAAGCTTAAAGCTGATGCAGAAAGCTACCTCGGTGAAACAGTTTCAGAAGCAGTTATCACAGTTCCCGCTTACTTTTCAGATGCACAGCGTCAGGCAACAAAGGATGCAGGTAAAATCGCAGGCCTTGATGTAAAACGTATCATCAACGAGCCTACAGCAGCGGCTCTTGCTTACGGCCTTGATAACGAAAAGGAACAGAAGATTATGGTATACGACCTCGGTGGTGGTACATTCGATGTTTCCATCATTGAAATCGGCGACGGCGTTGTTGAAGTTCTTGCAACAAACGGTGATACAAGACTCGGCGGCGATGACTTCGATAACAGAGTAATTGATTACCTTGTAAGCGAATTCAAGAAGGCAGAAGGTATTGATCTTTCAACAGACAAAATGGCAATGCAGAGATTAAAAGAGGCTGCCGAAAAAGCTAAGAAGGAGCTTTCAACAGTTACATCTTCAAACATCAACCTTCCTTTCATCACAATGAACCAGGACGGCCCCAAGCATCTTGATGTAACACTTACAAGAGCTAAATTTGATGAACTCACAGCAGACCTTGTTGACAAAACAATGGGCCCCGTAAGAAACGCACTTTCAGACGCAGGTCTTACAGCAGGTGAGCTTGACAAAATTCTTCTTGTCGGCGGTTCAACTCGTATTCCCGCAGTTCAGGAAGCAGTTAAGAAAATTACAGGAAAAGATCCTTTCAAAGGTATCAACCCTGATGAATGTGTTGCTATCGGTGCTTCTATCCAGGGTGGTAAGATTGCCGGAGATGCAGGTGCATCAAGCATCCTTCTTCTTGATGTAACACCTCTTTCACTCGGTATCGAAACTCTCGGCGGCGTAGCTACAAAGCTTATCGAAAGAAACACAACAATTCCTACAAACAAGAAACAGATATTCTCAACAGCAGAGGATAACCAGACAGCAGTTGATATTCACGTTGTACAGGGCGAAAGACCTCTTGCAAAGGACAACAAGACACTCGGTACATTCAGACTTGAAGGTATCGCTCCCGCAAGAAGAGGCGTTCCTCAGATTGAGGTTGCATTCGACATCGACGCAAACGGTATCGTTCATGTATCAGCTAAGGACCTCGGCACAGGCAAGGAACAGTCAATCACAATTACAGCATCAACAAACCTCAGCGATGAAGAAATCGATAAGGCTGTAAAAGAGGCTGAACAGTATGCAGAGGCAGATAAGAAACGTAAGGAAGCTATCGACGTAAAGAACGAGGCTGACTCACTTATCTTCCAGACAGAAAAGACACTCAACGAGCTTGAAGGCAAGATTTCAGACGCTGACAAGGCTAAGGTTCAGGAAGAGCTTTCAAAACTCAAAGCAACAGTTGAAAACAAGAACGTAGAAACAATGACAGATTCAGATATTTCTGAAATCAAGGCAGCAACAGAGTCACTCCAGAACGAATTCTACAAGATTTCAGAAGAATTATACAAACAGGCTCAGGCAAACGGACAGGGTGCTCCCGGAGCTGACGGTGCCAACGGAGATCCGAATGTTGTTGACGGCGACTACAAAGAAATGTAATATATACGGTGTATAACAGTACAACATAATTTAATGGAAAGAGGCTTTCATACGAAGGCCGCTTTCCGTTTGCGAATATATTGACGGCAGGTGGAGAAGTTGGCAGAAGAAAAAAGAGATTATTATGATGTCCTTGGCGTTAGTAGAAGTGCCGGCGAGGATGAGATTAAAAAAGCATATAGAAAGTTAGCTAAAAAATATCATCCTGATGCAAATCCGGGTGACAAAACGGCTGAGGATAAATTCAAAGAGGTAAATGAAGCCTACGAGGTACTCAGCGATTCACAGAAACGTGCCCAGTATGACCAGTTCGGTCATGCGGCTTTTGAGCAGGGCGGAGCAGGCGCAGGCGGATTTTATAATGCCGGCGACTTCGATATGGGTGATATTTTCAGCATGTTCGGTTTTGGCGGCGGTTCTGCCGCAAGACGTAACGGTCCTCAGAGAGGCCGTGATGTAAATATCACTATACAGATAAGCTTTGAAGAGGCTGTATTCGGCTGTAAAAAGGATATACAGGTAAACGTAACGGATACCTGCGATACCTGCGGCGGTACAGGTGCAAAGCCCGGAACACATGCGGAAACTTGTCCGGTATGTCATGGTACAGGACAGGAAAGAGTTGTCCAGCAGTCCATATTTGGAAGTATGCAGACAACAAGAACCTGTTCGGCTTGTCGTGGTACCGGTAAAAAAATCAAAGACCCTTGCACATCATGCCGAGGAACGGGCTTCGTAAAGAAAACAAAGAAATACGAAATCAATATTCCCAAGGGAATTGACCATGGCCAGACAATACGTCTTTCGGGCAAAGGCGAGGCCGGAACAAAGGGCGGCGGATACGGCGACCTTCTTGTAACCGTATATGTTAAACCTCACAGCTATTTCATACGAAAGGGAATGGATATTTACAGCGAAAAGACTATTTCCTTCACAGAGGCAATTCTCGGCGGAGAGATTACGATAAACACAATATACGGCGAGCAGAAATATACCGTTAAACCGGGTACACAGCCCAATACGGTTATAACGCTCAAAAACTGCGGTGTTCCCAGTCTGAGAAACGAAAAATATAAAGGCAATCAGATAGTAACACTCAAGGTAAACATTCCTACGGGACTTACAGAGAAGCAGAAGATGATGCTCCACAACTGGAGTAATCCGGATTTGATTGTGGATCTTCCCGGAAATGAAGACAAACCGAAGAAAAACTTCAAAGAAAAAGTAAAAGAAATGTTTGAATAAAAATAATGCGGCACTTAGTTTTGAAAGCTAAGTGCCGCTTTTTCGTGCTTATTTTCTTAAAAATTCTTTTAAATTCCATACATCTGTCGCAAGACCGTCATAAAATTCCGGCTCATGGCAGATAAGAAGTATACTTCCCTTGTATTCCTTTAAAGCTCTCTTTAATTCGTCCTTTGCATCGGCGTCAAGATGGTTGGTAGGCTCGTCCAGAAGAAGTACGTTGCTCTCCCTGTTTATGAGCTTGCATAAACGCACCTTTGCCTGCTCACCGCCGCTTAATACCTTAACCATGCTTTCGATATGCTTTGTTGTAAGACCGCATTTTGCAAGGGCGGAACGCACCTCGTACTGCGTCATTGAAGGAAACTCCTTCCAAATTTCGTCTATACAGGTTGTGTTGTCCTCGTATTTATGCTCCTGCTCGAAATATCCTGTGTAAAGATAATCTCCAAGCTCTGTTGAACCGCTGAGAGGCGGTATAAGACCGAGTATGCTCTTGAGAAGTGTTGTTTTGCCTATTCCGTTTGCACCGACAATAACTATCTTCTGGCCACGTTCCATTACTAAATTCATAGGCAGTGAAAGAGGCTCATTATAGCCGATAACAAGGTCGTGCGTTTCGAAAATATATCGTCCTGCGGCTCTTGCCTCCTTGAAAACAAACTCCGGCTTCGGCTTTTCCTTGGAAAGCTCTATTACGTCCATTTTATCAAGCTTTTTTTGTCTTGACATAGCCATGTTTCTTGTTGAAACTCTCGCTTTGTTTCTTGCAACAAAGTCCTTAAGCTCGTCAATCTCCTGCTGTTGTCTGCGGTATGCCGCCTCAAGCTGTGCTTTTTTAACGGCATAGACCTCCTGAAATTTCTCATAATTGCCTACATAACGGGTTATTTCCGCATTTTCGACATGATATATAAGATTTACTACATCATTCAGAAACGGAATATCGTGCGAAATAAGTATGAATGCGTTTTCGTAATCGATAAGATAACGCTTGAGCCATGCGATATGCTCTGCATCAAGATAGTTGGTAGGTTCGTCCAAAAGCAGAATATCGGGCTTTTCAAGCAAAAGCTTTGCAAGAAGCACCTTTGTACGCTGACCGCCGCTTAATTCGGTAACGTCCTTGTCAAAGCCAAGCTCGTCCAAGTCGAAGGCTCTGCCGATTTCGTCGATTTTGGAATCGAGTACATAGAAATCGTGAGCCGTAAGCGTATCCTGTATTTCTCCGAGCTCCTCCATCATTGCTGTCATTTCCTCCTCGGAGGCATCGCACATTTTGTCACATATGGAGTTCATCTTTTCTTCCAGTGCAAATAATTCGCCGTATGCGGATTTGAGGACATCTCTTATGGTCATTCCCTTTTCGAGAACGGTATGCTGGTCGAGATAGCCGACATGGACATTTTTTGACCATTCTATTTTGCCTTCGTCCGGCTGGAGCGAGCCTGTTATAATGCTCATGAAGGTTGATTTGCCTTCGCCGTTGGCACCGACAAAGCCGACGTGCTCGCCCTTAAGCAGACGGAAGGACACGTTGTTGAATATCGCACGGTCACCAAAGCCGTGGCTTAAATTCTCTACTGTTAAAATACTCATCAGTTACTCTCCTTATAGGTATTTGGCTGTTTAAAAGTATATAACAACAACGGAATAAATTCAACATAGATAAATTCGGCGGTTAAAAGTTCTAAGGAGACTTTCTAAAATCTATAAATTTTAAAGTTTTATCATCAATACAAGTACTTAGCTTTAAAATTAATAAGCTATATAATGTTGATATGTATGACTACATTGTACAGTTATATTAGCTATAAGTGAAAATAATACGTATGTATTTTTAATTATGAGGATTCCATCTGTATGCTCTTCGAAATCCTTTATTTTCAGCCTCTTTAACCGTATAGGCATAGAATTCACCAGTACTGGGTGTGATTTGGACTCTATCATATTGTTGGTCAAATGGTAAATGATATATTTTTTCGCCATTCTTTGAAATGTTGCATTTTATAAGAGGATAGCTTTCAAATTTAGCATTTTCTATTACATCTATTCCTAAAGTTTTGGCACATTTCTTAGCCAATTCAGAGAGGATTGTAGTTGTAATAAATATTCCTCTATATTTTTTGTTTGGATTTTGTATGGATTCAGTAACAATACTTCCGTAAAGTTGGAATATATGCTTTTCATGTAAGGTTTTTGATTTTGACCAACGTTTACACTGTATAATCAATGATTCTGAACCAGTATCAACAATAAGGTCTCTACCCATATCTTCAAGCCCCATAATAGCACCATAATATTTTACTGAATAGCCTTTAATTTCATATTGGTATCCTATGTATCTTTCAAATTCTATGCCTATATCCCAGTCCGATTTATTACGATTTTGGTATCTATCGAGAGCAAGCTGAAACTTTTCGGTATTACTTAATTTATTATATTCTTCTGGAGAAAGCCATTTTTTTAAAAGCGAATAATCATTCGTGTGATCTTGTTCGTTTTCAGATGCAATTATATTGTCATAAGCATCATATGGGTTAACTTCTTTGAACTCTTCAAGCCAAGGAAATATTGTTTCCCAATAAAGTATTTGATGTTCAAGCATTTTGTTGTTAGCAAGAATTAATTTTTTTTCTTTGGCTACTCTTGCAACTGAATCAGAGGCTTTAATAGCGGGTCTCTTTTTATTTCGAAGGTCTTTAGCGATTTCTTTATCTATCGAATAAAATAGCTCAGAATATATATTTGATAACCAAGGATATGATTGTGAACTTTCATTAATAATTTTTTCTACGTAAGCTTTTGTTTCGTTGATTTCTTGTGATTTAGATTTTAACAATTCTTCTTTTTTTATATATGTAGCTTTGTTAGTAGCAATACTTTGTTTATACTTTGCTTCCATTTCTTTTATATCATTACCAAGATTTGTTATTTTGTTTTCAAGAAAGGATTCCTTATCCCAATAATATGCGATACAACAAGAAATAAAGAAAAACGTACTAAATATGATAATTAAGGACATATTTGAATAGTCAATTTTTAAAGATAAATGAGATAAAAGTGATATAAGTCCCCAAATTAACAGTAAAAGAATCCACCAGCAAGCTAAAAGACCTAAGCCAAATATCTTTATAACAGAAAATAAATATGATCTTAGTTTAAATTGGTATTTTTCATTAATATGTTCAGTATTTATAAAAATAGTATCATTGTAGTTACCGCCTTCTGATAGTTTATCAGTAGATGATAAAAAAGAGTTGTCTGATTTATATTTTTGAAAATTGTTATTTTGCCTATTGATATTTATTGATTGATCAACATCGATGCTTTTGTTATTATATGGAATTGGCTTTTCTATTATATCTTGAGTATTCTGTTCGTAAATTGATTTGTTTTTGATTTCAAAAGATAAATTATTTTTAAATATTTCTCTTAGTCGATCTTCCTTGTATTGTTGAAATTTAAAAAAAGAATTTATAGTTTTACCAGTATATGGATTTATTCTTCCTTTATAGTCTCTATAATCTTTTGCATCACATTCTAATAAATAATTTTTATATTCTTCAAAAGAGGTTATTATGCGATTATTATAAGGATTTCTTTTACCACGAAAATTTTTATAACTGTTTTGAAGAAGGTTGTCTTTATAAATTTTAAAATCAATTTCGTTAAAATCTGACATATAGCGCACTCCAAATCAAAAACATGAAAGCTACTAAGATAAGCCTAATAGTTTTATTTATTGTTATTATCACAAATAGCTAAATTTGTTAAGTATAGACTTTATTAAAGGAATATAATATAAAAATTTAATCTAATGCAATAATTGTCTTTTTTAAATAGCAAAGGCAATATAAAACTGTTAATATAATATAAGTAGTTTTTATAAATTAATAGTAAAACTACATAAAAAAGTTGTCAATAAAAATAAATATCTTAAAAATCATTTTTAGAAAATGTAGTGTTCATGAAAAAAGATATAAGATAATTAAGCAAATTAAATTCTGCTATTCCAGCAGACGTTCAATATTTATCTGGCGGTTATAATCGGCGGTCATAATAATACGCTGTTTTATTTCCGAGGGAGTTATGGAAGGATATTTTTCGATAAGCAGAGCGGCTGCACCGGAAACGATAGGTGTGGACATTGATGTTCCGCTCATCATTATATAATGCGGAGAAACGATTTTTTTATGACTTCTTCCATGAAATCCGAAGGAGTAGTTTTCCGACATACAGGAAACGATATTGTTTCCGGGTGCGGTAACATCACAGGAGAAGGACGGAGAGGCACTGTTGCCGACGGTTATTATTTTCCGGTTTATGCCGGCAGAGACAATGGAGCTGTTTCCGCTGCCGATATTTCCGTCTGCGGCAACTATACATATGCCCTTGTCCCATGCCTCATACATGGTCCGTACAAGAAGGGAGTTTATTGTGCGGTCGCTTGTGCCGACTGACATATTTGCAATGCGTATATTGTAACGCTTTCGGTTATATATAAGCCACTTGATGGCCTTAAGGGCAGTGGAGGCATTTCCTTTTCCGTAGCGGTCGAGTATTTTGAGCACAATAAGGTTTGCATTCGGTGCAATGCCGGAATATCTGCCGTCCGATAATCTCCCGTTTCCGCAGGCTATGCCGCATACGTGTGTGCCATGACCGTTGTTGTCATAGCAGTTTGGAATGCCGTTCACAAAATCATGGAATACGACAATGCGGTTATAAGGCAAGGTGAAATCTGCCGAAGGCGAAAGACCGGTATCGAGTACGGCAATGCCGACGCCCTTTCCGGTGAAGGGAATGCTGTCGGTATCCAGATGAACCGAAGGTTTTGCTTTATCCATATAAATACCTTCTGTCACAGATTTTAGTACAGAGTATGAAAAAGACAGGCCTTATGCGACAAAAAAGAGCATGTCCTTCATAAAAATATAAATAAAAGTGTTATTTCACAAAATTACCGCATAAGATTAGATGTGTAAAAAATTAAGGAGTGTTGTTTATGGGTAATTGCGGTTGTTTTGGAGGAAATGAATCTTGCTGGATTATAATTCTGCTTCTGCTCTGCTGTGGATGTGGCTGCGGAAATAACGGCAACGGAGTTCTCGGAAGTAATTCGGACTCACTTTGGATTATTATACTTATTCTTCTTTTATGCGGTTGTGGCGGCTCTAACTTCAATATGTGCGAGGCAAAATAAAAGGGAAATTTACGGGGAGCTTAGGCTCTCCGTATTTTAATACCTGTCGGTGGCGGTGGAAAATTATTTTGCGGCTTTACAAGTCGCAAGGCTGTCTTTGCGAGGGAGGAAACTCTTAAATTGCGAAGTCCGACTTCCTCCCTCGCACTCCTTCTTTTCCGGACACGCTAAAGTTACGAAAATTGCTAACCTTCGCAGGAATGCTGCTCGGTCTTAACGCAATTTTGAAAGCACAAAACCGAAGCTTTGTAGCTAATTATTCAATTTTTAATAAAGCTGCATTCGCAGAATGTAGCTAATTAAAGTTTAGATTGAACCTTTTTAAAGGTTCATAGGGTTTGGGGCAACGCCCCAATGTACTAAGTATATTTTTCGAAAGAAGGACATAAAGATATAATAAAAAACGGAGCTGATTGATTTGGAGGAGAATAACACAGAAAATATAATCAAAAACATAGATAAAATAAAAATGCTGTCCGGAATGCTGGGACAGGACGGAAGCATGGACGCCGGTAAAATGGAGAACATAATCAATGCCATAACTACGGCGAAAAAGCTCGGCATAATAAATATGCCGCAGGAGGAAAGTCATGATATTGCAGTATCGGAGAATACAGAGCAAGATAACAGCAGCTTTGGCGAAGGCATAAGAGCGATTAAGGCGGCGATACCTTTTCTGAACAGGGAATACCAGAAGCATTTGTTCCTTGCCGTAAAGCTTATGGAAATGAACAAGGAATATGATGACGGCGAAATGAGCCTTCAGTGCCAGAGCATTACGGAAGGTACGTCAGAGGAACAGAGAGAGGCTATGCTAAGGGCTGTAAGAGGCCAGCTCGGCAGTGAAAGCGGCAGAAAGCTTGATGTTGTTCTGAAAATGCTTGAGGCAAGAAGAATAGCCGACAGATTAAAATAACAAAATTAAAAGTGTCCTGCATAGATTATGAATGCAGGACTTTTTTGGTTACTTACATATAATACACAATAATATTATAAGTAGTATAAGCGGAAAGCTCTGCGTGTTTTCGGACGTATCATTGCTGCATGGCGTTGGGCTGCTTTCGACACAGGCACATTCTTCAACGGCTGTACTGCATAAATATTCGGGCCGAACCGGCTTGCCGGGCTCAAACTGACAGTTATATGGCTGTGGAATGCTTCGATTGAAACGGCTTGACATTGTTTTGCTCCTTACGATATTTATATATCGTTATATTTATATGCCGAATTAAGCCGGAGTATGAATAAATAAACATTATTGGTGCATCAGACATAGTATTTAACAATTTTTTTGTGCTGATGTACAATTATTATTATATTTTATGTGTTCAGGTTGACTTTAACACACTAAAGGTATACAATAACATTACTTTTTGTTCAATATTTCAAATCGAAGATAAATAATTAATTTACATAAATCCGTTTGGGTTGTTTTGAGGAGGCCAATTATGCTTGAGTTTAATAAGAAAACAAATTTACTTGAAAGCATAGCACAGGAATATCCTCTTGAAGAGGTAAAGAATCCCAATCTTTTCAGAGATTATTTCAGCTATGAGGATATACCTAAGGTAGCGTTTAACAGACGTTTGGTGCCTATGGACGTACCCGATGATATTTGGATTACCGATACAACCTTCCGTGACGGACAGCAGTCCAGAGAACCGTATACGGTTGAGCAGATGACAACGCTTTTCGATATGATACACAGACTTTCCGGTCCCAACGGCGTAATAAAGATGAGCGAATTCTTCCTTTATACAAAGAAGGACCAGGAGGCAGTATATAAATGTCTTGAAAAGGGCTATCAGTTTCCCGAAATAACAAGCTGGATAAGAGCATCACAGAAGGATTTCGAGCTTGTTAAGGAAATAGGCCTTAAGGAAACGGGAATACTTGTAAGCTGTTCCGATTACCACATATTCAAAAAAATGCACATGACAAGACGTCAGGCGGTAGACCATTATCTTGCGGTTGTCCGTGAATGTATCGAAACAGGCGTAAAGCCGAGATGTCATTTTGAGGATATAACAAGAGCCGATTTCTATGGCTTTGTTGTTCCCTTTGCATCAGCACTTATGGAGCTTATGGAGGATACCGGAGTTCCAGTTAAAATACGTGCCTGCGACACAATGGGCTATGGCGTTACATATCCCGGTGCGGTTCTTCCAAGAAGCGTTCCCGGTATAATCTACGGTCTGCATAACCATGCCGGAGTTCCTCATGAGCTTATCGAATGGCATGGACACAACGACTTTTATCGTGCGGTAAACAATGCGTCATATGCGTGGCTTTACGGCGCAAGCGGCGTAAACTGCTCACTTCTCGGCATAGGCGAAAGAACGGGAAATACACCTCTTGAGGCCATGATTTTTGAATATGCACAGCTTAAGGGAACATTAAACGGTGCAGACACAACAGTTATTACGGAAATAGCCGATTATTATCAGAATGAAATCGGTTATGATATACCGCCTATGACTCCTTTCGTAGGCAAAAACTTTAACGTAACCAGAGCCGGAATTCATGCCGACGGATTACTTAAGGATGAGGAGATTTACAATATATTCGATACTGATAAATTCCTCAACAGACCTGTTAAAATTGCTATTTCAAATACTTCCGGAACATCGGGCATTGCACACTGGATAAATGTATTCTATAATTTTAAGGGTGCAGACATGGTTGATAAAAAGGATGAGCTTGTCGAAATAGTAAAGGAATGGGTTGACGAGCAGTATAATGAAGGACGAGTAACAATGATAACCGACGGCGAGCTTGAGTCAATCGTAAACGAAACGGCAGTAAGACTTAAGCAGGACAAATATTTAAGGAGATAAGGATTATGACAAACAAAGAGAAAATTGAAGCAGCAAAGGAAAAATTCGGTATCCTTCTGGAGGAGCAGCTTGCAAGAGTTGAGCGAATGAAAAATGAGCCTGATTTCATTGATTATTCAAAGCTTGACAAAATTATCATCGGTGTTACCGGCGGTGACGGAATCGGCCCTGCCATAACAGGACAGGCACAGAGAATACTTGAATTCCTTCTTAAGGACGATATTGCATCCGGCAAGGTTGAGGTAAGAAACATTGAAGGTCTTACAATAGAAAAACGTGTTGAGTGTATGAAGGCTATTCCCGACGACGTTATGGCAGAGCTTAAGAAATGCCACGTTATACTTAAGGGACCTACAACAACACCCAGAAAGGGCGATCCATGGCCCAACATTGAAAGTGCGAATGTTGCAATGAGAAAGGAATTAGACCTTTTTGCAAATGTTCGTCCCGTAAGAATTCCCGAACAGGGCATTGACTGGACATTCTACAGAGAAAACACAGAGGGTGCATACGCCGTAGGAAGCAAGGGTGCGGTTGTTGATGAGGATCTTTCTGTTGACTTTACGGTAACAACATCGCAGGGGACAGAAAGAGTTATAAGAGCCGCATTCGATTTTGCTGTTAAAAACGGAAAGACAAGAGTAACAGCAGTTACAAAAGCAAACATAATCAAGGCAACAGACGGAAAATTCCTTGATCTGTTCTATGCAATAGCTAAGGAATATCCTCAGATTGAGGCTGACGACTGGTACATTGACATTATGACAGCTAAGCTTGTGGACGAAAAAAGACGTAAGGACTTCCAGGTTGTTGTTCTTCCTAACCTTTACGGCGACATTATCACAGACGAGGCTGCCGAGTTCCAGGGCGGCGTTGGTACAGCCGGAAGTTCAAATATCGGTAAGAGATATGCTATGTTTGAGGCTATCCACGGTTCAGCTCCCCGTATGGTTGCGGAAGGCAGAGATAAATATGCCGATCCTTGCAGCGTAATCAGAGCATGTGTACTTCTTCTTAACCATATCGGCTACAACGAACAGGCCGCTAAGCTTGAAAAAGCACTTGACATCTGCACACAGACAGAAAGAAAGGTTTACACAACAGGCCGCGACACAGGTGCAACAGGCGAAGAGGTTACAAACTACATAATGGAAACAATCGAAAAATTATAATAAGATTATTAATGGCTGTGCCTTTTGGCACAGTCATTTTTGTTGTAAAAACATTTAGTGTTTGTTATACTGATTATGTATAAGTAAATTTTTGCGAAACAAAAATAATAAATACGGAGAGATAATTAATGGATAAAATAAAAGTAATGAGTGTTTTCGGAACACGACCGGAGGCTATAAAAATGGCACCTCTCGTCAAGGCGTTGGATAAAGAGCCGAAGACCGAGAGTATAGTCTGCGTTACGGCACAGCACAGGGAAATGCTTGACCAGGTGCTTGAGGATTTTAAAATTGTGCCGGATTATGACCTGAACATAATGAAGGCAGGACAGACGCTTGAGGATATAACGGTAAGAGCACTTACCGGAATAGGCGAGGTAATAAGAGAGGTTAAGCCTGACATAGTTCTTGTACACGGCGATACATCAACGACCTTTGCGGCTTCGCTTGCGTCTTATTATAACCAGACAAAGGTTGGCCATGTTGAGGCAGGCCTCCGCACCTATGACAAATATCAGCCGTTCCCGGAGGAAATGAACAGAAGACTTACGGGAGCTATTGCCGACCTTCATTTTTCGCCGACAAAAATGGCAAAGGAAAATCTGCTTAAGGAAAATATAGATGAAAACGGAATATTCATAACGGGAAATACGGCTATCGACGCGCTTAAAACAACAATAGACGACAGCTATGTGTTCACCGTTGATGAGCTTAACAAAATTGATTTCAAGAATAAAAGAGTTATAACGATAACTGCCCACAGAAGAGAAAATCTCGGTGAACCGCTTAAAAATATTTGCAGAGCATTCAAAAGAATTGCGGATGATTATGAAGACGTTGAAATGGTTTATGCCGTTCATAAAAATCCGGCAGTGTCTAATACTGTACACGAAATTCTTGGCGGCCGTGAAAGAATACATCTTCTTGATCCGCTTGATTTGAGAGATATGCACAATCTTATGAACCGCTCATATCTTGTTATGACCGATTCCGGCGGACTTCAGGAGGAGGTTCCGTCAATGGGTAAGCCTGTGCTTGTGCTCAGAAATGTTACCGAAAGACCGGAAGGTGTTGAGGCAGGAACACTTAAGCTTGCCGGAACGGACGAAAACACAGTATACGGCATGGCAAAACAGCTCCTTGATGATAAAGAGGAATACAGAAAAATGGCTGTTGCAAAAAATCCCTTCGGCGACGGAAATGCCTCCGAAAGAATAGTCGGTGCAATATTATACAGCTTTGGGCTTTCCGACGAAAGACCGGCGGACTATATTACAAAGGAGTAAGACAATATGAAAATGATTGCTGCCGTTGATAAAAACTGGGCGATAGGCAACAAGGGCGAGCTGCTTGCACATCTTTCCGGAGATATGAAGTTTTTCAGAGCAAAAACAACCGGAAACACCGTTATTCTCGGAAGAAAAACGCTTGCCACATTTCCCGGAGGAAATCCGCTTAAGGACAGAAGAAACATAGTGCTTACACATAAAGCCGATTTTGACGGAAACGGTGCGGAAGTCGCCCATTCGGTTGAAGAGGTGCTTGAGCTTGTAAAAAACGAAAATACGGATAATGTATATGTTATAGGCGGCGAAAGCGTTTACAGCCAGTTCATGGATTACTGCGATACCGCATATATAACGGTTTTTGACAAGACCTTTGAGGCAGATGTGCATATAGAAAATCTGGATATGTCCGATAAGTGGCAGTTAAAAGATGAAAGCGAAGACTATGAGGAAAAGGGCATTTCCTATTGTTTCAGAACTTATGTAAAAAAGTAAAAAATGTTCTTGCATATGGTTGGAATTTATGATAAAATCTAATGATGTAAGTTTAATTTAATCCTTGCTCTGTTTAATTACAGGGCCTTATGTCCAGAAGGAGGTGTATCAGGAATGAACAAATACGAGTTAGCATTAGTTTTAAATCCGACACTTGACGAAGAAACAAAAGCAGCTGAAATGACAAAAGTTCAGGAGCTTATCGCAAGATTCGGTGGTACAATCGAAAAGATTGATGACTGGGGTAAGAGAAGACTCGCTTATGAAATCAAAAAAGTGAACGAAGGTTTCTTCAGCTTCATTACATTTGATGCTGCAGCAACAGCTCCCGCTGAAATCGAAAGCCGTGTTCGTATCATGGAAAACGTATTACGTTACCTTATCATCCGTAAGGATGCTTAATTTACGCCTATCTTTTTAACGGAGGTGTTTATATGAACAAGGTCATACTTATGGGACGACTCACAAGAGATCCCGAGGTAAGATATTCACAGGGTGCAGAACCTTTGGCGATTGCCAGATATTCACTTGCGGTTAACAAACGCTTTAAGCGTCAGGGTGAACCGGACGCAGACTTTATTCCTTGCGTTGCCTTTGGCAAACAGGGTGAGTTTGCGGAAAAGTATTTCAGAAAAGGTCAGATGGTAAGCGTAGTCGGAAGACTTCAGGT
>Ga0129310_1000750_pt1 | contig 34855 bp, 33 predicted proteins | sample Go1ome_2_FD_94433 | JGI IMG/M metagenome (GOLD analysis project Ga0129310, IMG submission 94433) | Western lowland gorrila individual fecal microbial communities from Wisconsin, USA - Go1022A metagenome | ecosystem: Host-associated > Mammals > Digestive system > Large intestine > Fecal | place... | reverse complement strand
GTCATAGGTATCAATGCAGGCAAGAATGTGTAATAAAGTGGATTTACCCGCACCTGACTTTCCCATGATCGCAACTAATTCACCGTCCTCGATCGTCAGTGAAACATCCTTTAATGCCGTAAAGGCATTGCTTTTTTTCTTGTTATAAACTTTGGTTAGATTTTCCAGTTGAATCATTTTATTAATTCTCCTTTTCCGTATGGTCAATCAATTAATACCTTATGAATAGTTTGCTTGTGTAATGCAATATACGGCTGTACAAAGGCAAACATCATATAAAACACACCAACACACAGGCAGCAAAGTAACTGTGAATATCCATAATGTAACGTTGTTTTCATAATGGTTCGACCTGCGATCAGGCTTCGCATAATCCATGCACTGATTCCTTCTGCTATAACAATGTCCAATATAATATGATAAAAATTCAATAGTACGCATTTTCGCAAGTTCATACCACATAATCGGAATATAGCATAGGAATACATCTGTTCTTCAACAACGATTGCATTACTGCATAATGCACTTACACACATTAAAGAAAAGGCACTGATTAATATAGGAATAAAGAAATAGAGTGTTGGCTGGATATTGCGTACGGATTGGGCATACAAATCCGGCATATAATAGCCATTTAGTATGTTGGTATATTTTTCAATTGTCAAATCATTCTTTTTGGCCGTTTCCTTGCTGATGTTTTTATCATATTTTATAAGTACCATATCTGACATAGGACTAACAATGTCAGGATAGCGATTCTTAAATGTCATGATCTCTTTCTGGTTAAGCAAAACAACACTTCCTACTAAAGTCTCTTTGGGAATCTGTGTGTACATCTGCATATAATCTGATTGAGTCTGACGAGAGCCTGTAGTATGTCCTACAATGGATGCACTATCATCTAATATACCAATAACTTTAACAGGTACTGTTACGTTATCTGAAACGGTTGCTTCTATAGTATCTCCAATTTTGACAGGTAGTCCCCAGACAACTGCATGAAGCATGGTACTTGAATCAGTTTCCGGTGTAAGCCATGAACCTTGTGCAAGTGTTGGATGATAGCGGCGTATAATATCAGGGTCATATGCACGAAATGTTACAGAGGAATTACCGTGCAAACTCGCTTTAAAGGAGTAACAGGATAGAATCTGTGCTTCCTTTAGTTGTTTCTGCAATTCAGATGAATCTTCACATAAAGTCTGACCATCTAAACTTACATTACTAATTTCGAGAAATACACCTTGTGATTTAAAATAGTCTGAAAAAGGCTTATAAAATTGCATTGCACTTGATATTGCAGAACTTGCAACTCCTGTTAAGATTAATAATGCAGTTAATTGGATGATTAGAAAAAAGGAGGAAAACGGATGTTTTGTCCAATATTGTAATATCATTTTAGCTCGCATATAAATCCTCCTATTAGTCTGATATAGTTATTACATTTCCACGACATTCACTGTAAGATATGACCATGCAAAATACCATGGAACATATAATGTATATCATTAGTATTATGAAATACACTTTCGGTGTGAAAGAATTTGGCATATATACATAATATGCACGCAGTTTCGGAAGCATCACAAAGGCAAAGAATATAACGGACACTATGTATCCGGGAAGTGTAAGAATCAGAAATTCTCCCATTTGCATTATAATATTTTTGCATTTTGACATACCACACAAGCGAAAAATGGCCATTTTATGCCGATTTTTTCTCAAATAGTATCGATATACAAGCAGCAGATCTACCGATACGATCAATGCCACAAGACCAACAACAATAAATACCACATTGTAGACATAATTCACATTATCTTTCTGTGCGACGCCCGGATATTCAAATGTTACTTGATCTCCCAGTTCTTCTTTCAATATAGACGTAAGAATTTCATAAGATGTCATTGACATATGTTCAGGAAAAGCAAATCCCCCGGATGAAAATGTAATATCCTGATTCAAGGAACTATATGGAATGATAGGTTCTAGCTGATAGGTCTGATATCCTATGATCTCATAGTCTTTCCCCTCAATAGTAACGGTATTATCAGCATTGATTGCTTCTTCCGGATGTATTCCGTCCGTTTGATAAGAAGGGTTGTTATAATCCCAAAACAATGCAACCTGTGCACCTTCTTTCTCCTGCATATCAGTCCAACGGCTTCCATCTGTGAAGCTATATGCTTGCATATTATCAAATACGATATCAGGAGCTGCTACTCCAAAACGATTAATAGCAACTTTAACGGCGGTATTACCATCTCCCCAGCTTTTTTTATAATTCTAATCTAAAGGAGCATATACAATCAATATAACATAGTCACTATTCCCCGATGCAACAATCAAGTCCATCTGGTCAGAAATGCGGGCAATACATCGATCCATATCGGATTTAGTGACTTTCTTTCCTCCTTTTTCTATAAAATTAAAATAAAATTCATCAAATCCCTCTACTTGATCATAATTGCCATTTTGTACAATGTTATAATTCTGATATACACCATAAATAAAATGTACCAATAAAGTAGATACTACTACAATACTCATACATAATGCGAATAGTGGTGTGTTGTATCTGATAAAGGATTGATAATTTTTAAAAATATAACGCATGAAATACCTCCGAAACTATTAATCAAGGTGTCACATTAGAAAAAACCAATGTGACACCCATAGAATAATTAATATGTAATGCTCTTACTTTGCAAAGTACCACATGAATTATTTGCACCGTTATAGATGACACTAATTCCAAAGTAATGAGCTTCTCCGCTTCTACGGTTTCCTTCTACCATACGACTTGCGCCGCCATTTGTCACACCAGAAGAAGTTGCTACAATTCGTGCATTTCCAAGTGATGCTCCGGCTTTTAAATATAAATCAATATATTTTGCCGCATTGGTGTTATTTGTTCCTCGAACCGTCGCTTTGTCACTAGCATTTGTTGATATAGATACAGAAGTATATGTTCCTGTCAAAATCTATAAGTGAATTATAACATGAAGAACCCTTTTAAAACGATTTTTGGGGTAAGTGGTCGAAATACGGGGGTAAACGGTAAAATGTTTAATATGAATGTGCTTTTTGACCGTTCACCCCCCGTATTTCGACCACTTACCCCAAAGACCAGAGTACATAGATAATCTATGTTATACTACAGAATATAAAATAGTAAGTGAAGTGCGAAGCGTTTTGTAAACTTTAAAGGTGCGGAAAGGGAGTGCAGAAAGATGTCAGGGAATTGGATCGCACAGGTTCTGGTAGAGAATCACACAATAAACGAAAAGGAACAAGCCATATATGCATATATATTTGATTACATAATAGAGAGTGTTCTGTATAGCGGCAGTCTTGTCCTGATCGGGTTATTGTGTGGAAGATTAGGAATTGCAGCATGTTATCTGTTGGTGGCAATGACACTGCGTTTTGTTGCCGGAGGTTATCATGCAGATTCAAAGGGGATATGTAATGTCTTATCTTATGGAGTGTTTGGGATTTTTTTGTATGTCACGCCTTATGTAGCCCCATGGTTTCATGTCACTTGGATCATTTTATATGGGATAGGTTGTATTGGGATACTTGCGGTAGCACCGGTGGATACTCCGAACAAGAGATTTTCCTCCGAACAGAGAAAACGGTTACATAGAAGATGTGTTATATTGTGTGTCGGATTGAGTGTGGTGGAAATCTGGTTCTGGTTTTGTGGGTGGAATCTGTATTATGCGGCAATCAGTATCTGTGTTATAATTGAATTAATAGGGCTGATTGCAGGAATTGTGAAGAACAGGAGGGGATTATGAAACTACGGGTTGGAATCTGTGATGATGAAGAGAGTGTAATCTGGGTATTGCAGCAATATATGGAACGGTACCAGATGCAAAAAGATATAGAATTTGAGATCGAATCATTTACGAATGGAAAGGAATTGCTGCAAAGCAATCAAAAGAATCCATATCATATTGCGTTATTGGATGTTGAGATGCCGGAGATAGATGGTTTAGAGGTGGCAAAGAAGTTACGGGAAGATGTGCAGGATGACATTATTATTGTGTTTGTTACTTCTTATCCGAAATATATGCAGGATAGTTTTGACGTTCAGCCATTTCAGTTTCTAGTTAAGCCAATACAATATGAACAGATGGAGAAATTGTTTCGGGATATTGTGCATCGATATGAACATTCCCGTATTACAAAAGTGATTGTTGAAACGGATGGAGAGAAGCGGGTAATTCAGGTTAGAGATATTGTATATATGAAGACGTTGAAAGATAAGAAGCCGATCTTACAATATGTACTGCAAAATGAAACAATAACTGGGGAGGGAACAATTCAACAGTGGGAGGCAAGTTTGCAGTCATATGCATTTATCTCTCCGTGCAGGGGATATCTGGTGAATCTGAAATACGTTGTGGCAGTGGAACGGTTGGGGCTACGGCTGGTGGATGGGATGACAATTCCGATCAGCAGAAGAAGAGTGAAGATGGTACAGGATCTATTCCTTGAGAAAACGATGGTTGTGATGAATTAGGAGAACGGATGTATGTTGACGATATTAGATTATATAACAGGGGTGTTGGATGCAGTAGTAATGTATATATATTATCAGACACTGTATGATAAGCGGCGACGGGATGTAAGCTCCGTATGGGTTATAACGGGGTGCATTGTTACAGAGATTGCTTATGAAATAATGACACATTTTTTGCTGGGTAATACTTCGCAGGGCGCATTTTACCTAAGGTCGTTGTTGTCAATAGTGACATATTTTGTATTAACATATTTTTATAGGCTGAAACTACAAGAGAGAGTCTTTGCAGTAGTAAGTATTATGATAATTAGTTTTGTTTTTGAAGATGGTTCATATTATCTGGTAAGCCATATTACCGGAGTAAAAGATCAGATGGATCGTCTGCCTGACTGGTCATTTGTTGCGATAAGTTATGTGAAGGGATTGATTTTGTTAGTAGCTGTTTTGCTGTTTCGAGCAGTGTGGAAGAGAAAGGAAAGAGTGCATTCTAAGATGTATTCGTTGCTACTAATAATAATTCCTTTATTATCGTGTGTTTTGTTTCTTATGCCACCCTGCTCTGAAATGATCGTTAGCAACCCTCAATTTTATATCACGCTGATGCTTTTTCTTTTTATAATCAATGTGGTAAATTATGTATTACTTGGCAATGTGTTAAAAGCAGAAGAGTTGGAACAAAAGAACCAAATGTTAGATGATCAGCTGCTAAGACAGAAACAGCGTTATGATCAATTGGGCGAAGCCTATCGGGATATCCGAAGTTTTATGCATGACACCAAGAAGCATTTTTCTTGTATTCGGGATTGTGTCAAGAGAGAAGAATATGATGTGATTACGGCATACACCCAGGAGGCAATGGCAGATCTGGAATCAAGGTATGCACCGGTTAACACGGGGTGTCTGGCAATAGATGCACTTGTCAGCAATTATATATTGCAGACGCAGGCAAAGGGGATTCAATTGACTACGAGTCTGAAAGTGGAGGCACAACGGGTTCCGGTCAGTGATTATCATTTGGCAATCATATTAGGGAATCTGTTAGATAATGCTTTGAATGCCTGTCAGGGACAGCTTGATCCCAAGATCGTGCTTAAGATACAACAGGTGGAAAACAATGCATTTGCCATATACATTGCAAATACCTATGTACCGGGACCGGATGATAAGGTGGTACAGAACTTAGACGAAATCGATTTTATTCACGGATATGGTCTTGATAATGTGAAAAAGTCGGTAAGAGCATATAACGGAATTATGAGAGTGAAACATGAGCAGGATGTGTATAGTGTTGCAATTGTATTTCCATTTGATGCACTGCATTATATAAGACCGTTGTAAAAATAGTGATTGACATTTTGGTGCAATTCCCCTATAATCATATCTAGAGTGTTACTGATAAAGCAGGCATGACCATATTCGTAGAATGATACGTTTTCTGGTTATGCCTTTTTGTATATCCTTGAACCGGTGGGAGAGAGGATGTATGAAAGAATCAGGTGAACGAGAGGAGGGCAGAAACAATGGAGTTGATTAAAGCATTGAACAATAATGTGGCATTAGTCCATGATGACAACAAGCAGGAAGCAGTTGTTATGGGTAGCGGGGTTGCATTTGGTTTGAAACCCGGCGGTTCTGTCAATGAAAACCGTGTGGAAAAACTCTTTGTCCTCGATGGTGAGAAAGGTCACAAAGACTTTAACCGTCTGTTGGAACGTATCTCGTTAGATAATCTCGAATTGGCCAGCGATATTATCAAGCGTGGGGAACAGCAGTTGGGATACCATTGTAATGACAGTATTCTATTAACTTTATCAGATCACCTGGGAATGATGTTAGAACGTGTGAAAGAAGGCGTGTATTTCGCTTCTCCATTAGAATGGGATATCAAATTGATCTATCCCAAGGAATATCGATATGCGATGACAGTGGTAGAAGATCTGCAACGGGATTTGAATACGGAGATTCCAGAGCAGGAGGCAGCATTTATTGCATTGCATTTCATCAATGCGAACCTTAACTTGGAAGGAATGCAGAACACCATTCTTGGCACAAAGATAATTCAGAACATCTTGAATATCTGCAAGATATACTATAAGAGAGAATTTGATGAGGATGATTTTGATGTCCGTAGATTTATCTCTCACATCCGGTATTTCGTGCAGCGCCAGATGAAAGGCGAAGTGTTAGATATTGATGAGACGATCGCAGAAGCCGTGATCGTAAGCTGTCCGGAAGACTATAAGTGTTCCTTGAAGATTGCAGACTTCCTGAAGAAGACCTATAACTGGGATATCAGCAGAGGCGAGATCTTATATCTGACATTACATTTGAACCGTATAGGCAAAAAAGCATAAAGGTGTTACTAGTACGACTAGGCATGACTCGGACGATACAGCGCATATGTGCATATGCTGTGTCTGTTTCGGGTCATTTTTTATGAAAGGAGAACAGAGTATGAAATTTGAAAATGAAGCAAAGACTATTGTAGAATTAGTCGGCGGCGAGAAGAACATTAACAATCTTGTACATTGTGCAACAAGACTGCGTTTCGAGTTAAAGAGTGACGCAAAGGCAGATAAGGCAGCCTTAGAGAAATTGCCATATGTTATGAAGGTAATCGTAAGTGGAGGTCAGTATCAGGTTGTAATCGGACCGGATGTCAACAACTATTATAACGCAATTTTATCTGTAGCTAATATTGGTACAAAGAAGGAAAGCAGTGAGGACAGCGGTGAGAAGAAGAGCCCGATCGACCGTCTGATGAAGGTTATTTCCGGTGCATTTTCTCCATTGATCCCATTACTTGCCGGTGCAGGTATGGTAAAGGCATTACTTACTGTATTGATCGAGTTACATGTATTGGGTTACGAAGATCCAACGTATTTGATCTTATCCGCAGCAGGAAATGCCGTATTCTATTTCCTTCCAATCTTTTTAGGAACAACACTTGCAAAGCAGTTTGGTGCAAATGCATATGTTGGTGGTGCAATTGGTGCAGCTTTGTTAGAGCCGAACTTTACCGGTTTGTTATCCGCAGAGGGCGGTGTGAATTTCTTAGGAATTCCGGTTACGCCAATTGATTATGCATCAACGGTATTCCCAATCTTTATTGCAGTTATTGTATATAGCTTCTTAGAGAAGGGGCTTAAGAAGATCATTAAGAAAGAATTACAGTTGTTCTTAGTTCCAATGATCTGTCTGATGGTTATGGTACCATTTACAGCAATCGTATTCGGTCCGGTTGGTACAACCGTTGGTAATGTAGTCGCTGATATTGTTGTAAAATTATTCAACTTTAACAAGATTATTGCAGGTTTACTTCTTGCAGCAGCTTATCCATTCCTTACAATCTTTGGTCTGCATTGGGGATTTACTCCAATTACGTTACAGAACTTAGATCAGTACGGTGGAGATATGATCGAGGGTGTTTGTGTATGTGTGGTATTTGCACAGATCGGTATTGCAATCGGTGCTTATCTTAAGGGTAAGAAGGGTTCTAAGATCCGTTCCGTAGCAGGACCTACTGTTATCACCGGTATTATGGCTGGTGTTACAGAGCCAATCCTTTACGGTATTGTTATGGAGTATAAGAGATTAATGGCAGTTGTTGCAATCGCCAGCGGACTTGGTGGAGCAATCAATGGTGCACTTGGTGTTACGATGGATGAGTATGTATTCCACAACATTTTTGCTATGATCATGCAGACATATTCTCCATTTGTTGGTTATCTGATCGGTATTTCGGTTGCTCTTGTTGCAGGTGCATTGCTTACTTACTTCTGGGGTATCCGTCCAGAGGATATGAAAGACTTTGTTCCGGAACATGAGGAAGCAGAGCAGATCGAACAGGCACCAGCCGTTGAGAAGACAGATGCAGTAGTATGTGCACCAGTAGCTGGTGAGGTAGTAGCATTAAAGGATGTTCCGGACGAGGTATTCTCAAGCGGAGTAACCGGAGATGGTCTTGCAATCAATCCAAGTGATAACAAGATTGGTGCACCTGCTGATGGTGTGATCAGTGCATTACTTCCATCCAAGCATGCGGTTGGAATGACACTTGCCAATGGTGCAGAGATATTGATTCATGTAGGTTTGAATACAGTTATGTTAGAGGGCAAGGGATTTGATGTTAAGGTAGAAGAAGGACAGGAAGTGAAAGCAGGAGAGACATTGCTTACATTTGACCGCAGCGTGATCGAGGGTGCAGGATATTCCCTGATTACTCCAATCCTTGTTACGAATGCAGACGAGTTTGCATCTCTTGAAAAGACAGATGCAAAGACAGTGAATGCAGGTGACAGCTTATACAAGATTATGGCATAGGAGATCAGTTATGAGAGATCATTTTTTATGGGGCGGCGCAGTTGCCGCCCATCAGGTAGAGGGTGCATATGATCAGGATGGAAAAGGACTTAGTATTGCTGATGTGATGACTGGCGGCAGCCGCGAGAAGGCAAGAGAGATCACAGATGGCATTGTGGAAGGTAAGTATTATCCAAACCACGAAGGAATTCATTTCTATGAGTTATATAAGGAAGATGTGAAGTTATTTGCCGAGATGGGCTTCAAATGTTTCCGTACCAGTATCGCATGGAGCCGTATCTTCCCGCAGGGAGATGAGACAGAGCCGAATGAGAAGGGCTTGCAGTTCTATGATGATCTGTTTGACGAGTTATTAAAGTATGGAATTGAGCCGGTCATTACGTTATCGCATTTTGAAATGCCATATGGACTGGTGAAGAAATATGGTGGCTGGCGTAATCGGAAGATGATTGAATTTTTTACCCGGTTTGCACTTACTGTGATGGAACGGTATCGGGATAAGGTAACATACTGGATGACATTTAACGAGATCAATAACCAGATGATCTTAAGCAATCCGATCTATGCATTTACCAACTCCGGTATTGTATTCGAAGACGGCGAAGATCGTCAGAAGCTGGTATACCAGGCGGCACATTATCAGTTTGTGGCAAGTGCCAATGTGGTGAAGTCAGGTCATGTGATCAATCCTCAATTCCAGATTGGATGCATGGTGGCAGCAACACCGGTGTATGCATATAGCTGTAATCCGGATGACGTCTTGCTGGCACAGAAAGAGGATCGCAAGAATCTGTTCTTTACGGATGTTCAGGCAAGAGGGCATTATCCTGCTTACATTATGAAAGAGTGGGAGAAGAATGGATATGAGATGGATGTAACGGACGAAGATCTGCGAATCATTGCAGAGGGCTGTGTGGATTACATTGGTTTCAGTTATTATCTGAGCAGTGTAATGAGTGCAGATGCCAATATCGAGAAGTTAGGCAATGATCTGGCAGCTAGTGCGGATGCTGTACCTAATCCGTATCTGGAAATGACACCATGGGGCTGGACGATTGATCCGAAGGGACTTCGTTATGTCCTGAATCAGTATGCAGATCGTTATGAACTGCCATTATTTATCGTAGAAAATGGATTCGGATACGAGGATGTCTTAGAGAATGGAGAGATTACGGATGATAACCGGATTCAGTTCTTAGGAGATCATATCCGGGAAATGATGAAAGCCATCGAGGAAGATGGTGTCGATGTGATGGGATATACCGTATGGGGCTGTATTGACCCGGTATCCTTCACAACCGGCGAGATGCGCAAGCGTTATGGATTCATCTATGTAGATAAGATGGATGACGGAAGCGGCACCTACGCCAGAAAGAAGAAAAAATCATTTGACTGGTATCGGAAGGTGATTGCCAGCAATGGACGAGACTTATAATGCATTTTAATATAATAGCTGCACATATGCCCGGTACGCCGGTCTGGAACAATACTTCCTCAAGGTAATTCGGACAACGGACGATTATATAGAGCCCGGAATCGCAGAAGCGGTTCGGGTTCTTTTTCTTTGCTCCGGGTAGAGAATGGGCAGGGCAAGAGAAGAATAAGATAGAAGTAATAAGTGTAGAATAATGTAAAATCGAAGAAAAAGTTCGTGCATTTTAGTGTGATTTTTGAATGAAAATACGTTGAATTTGACACGAATATATTTATATTTTTCAAAAAATGAATTAGGAAAGTTTCATTAACATGGTAGCAAAGAGAGAACTTAATTTTGTACGCTATGTTGATGACTGTAAGGCTAATAAAAATTCTTTAATTAAAATTTGTAAAAAACGAGTTGATAATTTCCTGAATTCTGAGTATAATAAAAGTACCAAGAGAGAAATCTCTTCCTGGTGACAGGACACGAAGCATAAGGTGTTTGCTTCCGTTGCACTGGCAACGTAAAAACTTTGCATTTACTCTTAAGCATAGAGGATAATCAAGCCGAGCGGGTGAGAAGCCTGTGATTTGGTGGCAAAGCACCATAACGAAACCAGTTTTTAAAGTTTTGATTCGTTGAGAAACCTTTGATGAGAAGGTTTCTCTTTTTTGTTAAGGAGAATTATGAAATATAAAATACAGAATACAAGAATGTTGACTCCTACAGAGCTTTTAACGATATTGTGCAAAAGTGCAACATTGTATGCAGAGTATGCAGAGTATGCAGATACTACTTTATTATTTATATTTAGAGAAAAAAAGTCAGATATGTATGACTATTATGAAGTCAGATATGGGAAAAATAATTTTATGCATCTGGCAGGAATAAAAAGTGAGACATTGGGTGCAGTCGAGTTTTATGAGGCTTGTGAGAGACAGATTATAAAAAGAGAAGATTGCAATCCACGAAGAGATGCAAATACTATGTATGCAAAAGTAGCTGTTATGGAGAAGATGTTGGATTTGCGAAATAGCAAGTGTTATAAGATAGGTGCAAAGAATCTGGTAACGAGGGATAATGATTTTGAAATGGCTACAGGTGATGCAAGTGGAGTAATAGGGTATGCTTCGAGGATTAAGAAAAAGGGTACACAAATTGTGGATGAGACCAAAGCACCGATTCCAACTACATTATTGAATAATCCGATTACTGATTATTGCACAAGACCACAGAAAATTATGTTTATTCTGCAGAAGTATGATGGAGAAAGTACATATAACAAATTATTTTATGAAATAAAGAAAGATTTGTTTCAAACTGAGAAGGAGTTCTTTTCAGAGGATTTGAATAATTTGATTACGATATAGCACATTAGTTAAGAATTTATTCGCTATGTGGTGACGATTTTTAGAATAATTGTCATTGCATGGCGATTTTTGTTTATTTTACAAGAACACATTTCTACGAGAGGGAGCAAAAAGAGATATTGACACCATATTGTATATATGGTATATATACAATATGCATACTTGATGGGATGGTCAGCCATCCTATATCCCGGGAGGAAACAGATGGATATTATAATTAGCAACAACAGTAACAGTCCGATCTATGAGCAGATCACGACGCAGATTAAGGAGATGATCTTAAATGGAACCTTACAGGAAGGGGACGCTCTTCCGTCTATGCGTACGTTGGCAAAGGATTTGCGGGTCAGTATTATTACGACAAAGCGGGCATACGAGGACTTGGAACGGGACGGATTCATTGAATCCTTTACCGGAAGAGGAAGCTTCGTGAAGGCTGCCGGTAAGGAACTGATGCAGGAGGAATTGCTGTGTCAGGTGCAGGACTTAGCAGAGCAGACCTGTAAGAAGGCGGCACTGGCAGGTCTTTCTTTAGAGGAGCTATTAGAGACGATACGACTGATCTATGATGGTGAGTAGTGGAAAGGGAGAAGAAGATGAGTAATGTAATAGAGGTAGAAGGTCTGTGCAAACGCTATGATGGTTTTGCAATTGAAAACCTCAATCTATCCATTCCGCAGGGCGGTATTATGGGATTCATTGGGGCAAATGGTGCCGGAAAGACAACGACCATTTATTCCATATTGAATATCATTCCGGTTGATGCGGGCAGGATTCGGATCTTTGGTAAAGATTATAAGAAGGATGAGCAGGAGATCAAGCAGGATATCGGGGTTGTGTTTGATGAGATGGGATATCATGAGATTATGACGCCATTGCAGATCAGCCGGATGATGAAGTTTATATATCATAATTGGAGTGAGACGGAATTTGCAAAGTATTTAGATCGCTTTGGTCTGCCATATAAGAAGCAGTGTGGAACGTTTTCGCGTGGTATGCGGATGAAATTACAGATTGCAGTAGCTTTATCGCATGAGGCAAAGCTGTTGCTCATGGATGAGCCGACAAGTGGATTAGATCCGGTTGTGCGGAATGAGATGTTAGATATCTTTCAAGAGTTCGTGGAAGAGGAAGATCATACCATTTTGCTGTCCTCTCATATTATTGAGGATCTGGAGCGGATTGCGGATGAGATCGCATTTATCGATAAGGGAAGAATTCTGTTGGCAGATAATAAGGATGTGATATTAGAGCAACATGCGATTCTGAAAGGCAAGAAACAGGATATCAGTAAGATCCGGTCAGAGGATATGGTTGGGGTGAAACGATCTGCATATGGAGTTGAGATTCTGGTACACGATGCTTCGGCATGTCGGAGAAGATACCCGGAATTTCTGTGTGAACCGGCTTCGCTTGAAGATATTATGCTCTACTATGTGAGTAGAGAAAGTAAAGGAACGACAGGCGCAAGTGAGATGACGGTGGAGAACAAGGGGGCATAGAACATGGTCGGACTGATTCAAAAGGATATGTGTGTGTTACGCCGGCAGCTCCTGACTCTATTGGAGGTGGCAATTGGCGTTACAGTATTGGGCGTGTTATTTTTCTTAAGTGCGAAGTATGGCAATATTGCCAAAGAACTTGCCAGCATGGAATCGGAACCAAATGGAGAAGCGATGTTCTTTGTTGCATATCGGATGACAATCTGGATGATACTGTTGATACCGATGACATTTTTAACAACAATACAGGAATGTTTTAAGGCAGATATTCAGGCTGGATTCTCGGTTGTTGCAGGTTCCATGCCAATATCGAAACGTACTTTGGTATGCGCCAGATATGTGGGAAGTATGTTGTTGTCGCTATTCTGTCTTGGGGTATCCCTGTTAGCAGGGGGAATGGTTGCCGTGACAACGGACGCATTTGCATTTTCTGAGATTGCGAGATGGTGTCTTTGTGCATTTGCAGGGCTGGTCATTTATAATATGATCATTTTTCCGTTATTATACTGGTTCCGGGGAAAGAGAATGGATCTGATCATGTTGTTTCCTCTTCTGACAGTGGGAATGTACATTATCATAAAAGGCGGTCAGTTAGATGATGCAGAGCTTACCGAAGCGTTGATCTATTTGGGAGAACATGCAGCGGATTACACATGGATACTGTTAGGAATTATGGTGGTCTGTGTGGGAATATCGTGTGGGATTTCCGTGTGGTTGGAAGAGAGAAGGGGGCTTGGAAAATGATCGGATTATGCTATAAAGATATGATATGCGGGAAATTAAGGTGGACGGTGTTATGCGTGGTATTGGTGTGCATGCTGCCGATTATAGTGGGCTATCTGGTTCCGGAAACTGTACTTCCGTCAGATAATGTGAGTGTTCTGGTGCTTCTTTTTTTGGGAGTTGGAAGTGTCTGTGCATATGGTGTGCTGCTTGGAAATGTGGCACAGACAGTATTGGATACGGATAAGGGCAAGAATGCAGAGGCATATATGAGAAGTCTTCCTTCGACGGCAAGCCGCTATGTATATAGCAAGTATGTTGTGTTGGCGTTAATATTCGGACTGGTTACGGTTGGATTTGTGTTAGCCTTCTGGATGCTTCGGGGAATCGGAAATGATCCGGGAGTACGGATGTTGACAGGTGAATTGCTTTCTGCGTTTCCGGCGGTATGCGGTTGCTGTCTGGTTGTTCTTGCACTTGAACTTCCGGTATGTTTTCGATTCGGAACAGAGAAGGGCAACCAGATGCGGGTTGCATTTATTGTATTCCTGTTCTTTGGTGGTATCGTCTATCTGTTATTCGGGGATCTTACGGTATTCGATCATTGGGATGCCGAACATATTTATCAATTCTTAGAACAGCATCCGTGGATTATGAAGCATGGAAAGATGACCGTTCCGGTGGTGTCGGTTGTACTGTATATGTTGTCTGCGAGATTGTCCGCATGGCTATACACAAAGAAAAATGTGGGAGAGTGATTAGAAAAAATACCCGGAGTAAAATCCGGGTATTTTTTTGCAACATTTTTCTGCTCCCAATTGTATATAAGGTAGAAGGATGAAAAACCTTACTACAATAGATTAGGAGTGATGACTTATGAGAAAAATGGTAATGACAATCGTATGTGCAGGAATGGTATTCACAATGGTGGGCTGTGGAACACAGAGCAAACAGATGATACAAATACCGGAGACAACCACGATACAACAGGTGGATGCGACAACGGATACAGAAGAGATGCCTGCGACAGATGATCAGACACAGATTCCGAATCCGTTTATTGAATGTGAATCCCTTGAAGATGCAGCAAAAATAGCAGGATTTACAATGGAAGTACCGGATATGTTAAGTGGTTATCAGAGAAGGGTAATCAGTGCAATCGAGAATGATATGATTCAGGTCGATTATACGAATGAAGAGGATGTGGTACAAAGTGAGGAAGAACTGAATCAGAAGGATTGGTCGCAGGAAGATTTTACAAACAAGGATGTCACAATTCGTAAGGCGAAAGAGAGTGGGGACATCAGTGGTGATTATAATGAGTATTCGGAACAAAAGGAAGTGACAGTAGGCGATTCTTCTGTTACCATGAAGGGAAATGACGGGATGATAAGCGTAGCTATCTGGCAGGATGGTGAATATAGTTATGCGGTGATCGCGGGTGTTGCAATAAGTGAAGAGACAATGAGCGAATGGATCAAACAGGTGAAGTAGCAGGAGGAAAACAAGATGCAACAGGTATTGTGTGCAACAGGAAAAATAGAACATAGTATATGCAATGTGTCTTGCTTGCATTTTCTGCAGAAGATATATCTGGAATGGAAGGATGGCATTGGCTGGATGCTGTCCGACAGCCGGATATGGAAAGCCGTACAGCAGAAGGTAGCTGAATTGAAAGAGGATGCGGTAGCGGATAAAACGGAGAAGGATAAGGTTATATCTTTTCATGGAAAAGATGCAAATGAGCGGGCAGAATATCTGTTAGATGCTTATGGCAATTCCATTCTCCGGCTCGCATATTCGTATCTTCATAATAAAAGTGATGCAGAGGAGATCTTGCAAGATACGTTGCTGCAATATTTAAGAGTGAAACCGCTTTTTGAAAATACAAATCATGAGAAAGCGTGGCTATTGCGGGTAGCAGCCAATCTTAGCAAGAATAAGATTTCTTATAATCGATTACGCATGACGGATGAATTACAGGAGGAATTAGTTGCGAAGGAGCAGGAGGATCTTGCCTTTGTATGGGATGCGGTGAAAGAATTGCCGGAGCCGTATCGGGAAGTGGTTCATCTTTATTATGAAGAGTGGTATAGCACGAAGGAGATCGCCATCTTGCTGCAAAGAAAAGAAGCAACCGTACGCTCTGATCTTAGAAGGGCAAGAAAACGGTTAAAAGAGATATTGAAGGAGGCGTATGATTTTGAGTAAATATAATGAAGTAATGGAACATCTTACGGTAACACCGGAGATGAAAGCACGAATCCTTCAAAATGTTGCGAAAGAACAGAAGGAAAATCAGAATACATGGAAGAAGATGTATAACAGATATATTGCGATGGCGGCTTGTCTGGTACTGGTGTTAATTGGTGCGATGGGAATTCCGAGATTATTAACATTACATGATATAGATGGACGAGGTACAGAGCCGCAGCCTGCAACGACAGAATTTGTACAGGGTGTATTTGCGATAGAAGAGAAGAAGGATGTACAGGCGTTATCCGATGCAATTGGATTTCCGGTTCAGGAGTTAGGCAATATTCCATATGATGTAGAAAAGACGGAATATCTGGCATATGGCGAGGATATAGCAGAGATCAATTATATTGGAAAAGACCAGACAATCTGTTACCGCAAAGGAACCGGTACGGAGGATGTGTCTGGAATCTATGAAACATATTCTGATACGAAGGTGATCACAGTTGAAACGCAAAATGTTACAGTGCGCGGAGAGGGAGATGCCATTTATCTGGCAACCTGGACGGACGGAACCTATGCATATTCTATCTATACCGAGCAGGGTGTGACACAGAAACAATTAGAGGACATGTTGAAATAAGTACAATTGTGCAGAACGTATTTACAATATTTTCCAGTATCGGCAAAAAACGAAAAAAAGTAATCATGAAATATTGATTTTTTTGCCGATAAGTTCTGGATTATTTCCGTATTTGTTATTAAAGGATAGGCAGAAAACTCCTGTTTGTGTGCAGTGGATTATTATAATATCCATAGCATACAGACAGGAGTTTTTGCTTTACAGGAAAATTTATTATTAAAATTATATAAAGCTTTCTGAAGAGTTTCTTAAACGTGTAAAAAATTGAAGATTTTTTCACAATTATATCGTTATAGTAGGTGTGAAAGGAAAAAGATATATATTTGAACACGATCAAAAGGTGTGCATTTTATGTGATGAGAAACATCAAATTAGGAGGTATAGCATATGGATTGGATCGTAAAGCATAAGAAATGGTTTGAGATTACGGGATGGATCTTATTTGCAATTGGAGTGGTATGGGCCTGGAGAGCAGGCCTGTTCACAGATACGGAAAAATTACAGGCATTGTTAGAAAAAAGCGGAATATTGGCACCTCTTCTGTTTGTGATCGTACAGGCAGTACAGGTTGTTATTCCCATCATGCCCGGTGCTATCGGCTGCGTATTTGGAGTCGTATTCTTCGGAGCATTTTGGGGCTTCGTATTCAACTATATCGGAATCTGTATTGGTTCCGTTTGTGCATTTTTATTGGCAAGAAAGTACGGAATGATGTTTGTACAGAATATGACGGGTTCAAAGTTCTATAACAAATACCAGCATTTTCTCGAGAAGGAGAATCAGTTTGAGAAAATGTTTGCCCTGCTGATCTTTCTTCCGGTTGCACCGGATGACTTTTTATGCTACTTAGCCGGGGTAAGCCGGATGCGTCTGACCCGCTTTACGACCATTATCCTGCTCGGTAAACCGGCAGCAATCTTCATGTACAGTATGGGACTTCATCAGGTGCTGCGCATGGCAATGGCGCATCTGGCGGTATGATACTGCTATTCCCGGATGGTGGCTATATGGGCTGAACGTTGGCAATTCATAATTATTCAAAGGAGAATCACAATATGAAAGTATACATTTATTCGCAATTTCAAAAAATGATAGAAAAAAGTGGTGTGGGAAGGGCGATCTACCACCAGAAGAAGGCATTGGAACGACAGGGCGTGCAGGTCGTAGACCGGAAAGAGGATGCTGATGTGATCCATATCAACACGATCTTTCCGGGATCAGTAGCAATGGCTATGTGGGCGAAAAGACATGGCAAAGCAGTTGTCTTTCATGCGCATTCCACAAAAGAGGATTTTGCCAATTCCTATGTAGGTTCCAATCAGTTTGCAGGAGCATTTGGTAAATGGATCACATTTTGTTATCAGCTAGGAGACAACATTATAACACCAAGCAATTATTCAAAGAAGCTTTTGGGGACGTATGGCATTCAGAAACCGGTACATGTTATTTCCAATGGAATTGATACTTCTTATTATCAGCGGTTATCTATGGATCGCGGTAAGTTCCGTGAAAAATATGGATACAAGGATTCAGACAAGATCATCATGTCAGTCGGTTTGTGGATTGAACGGAAGGGAATCTTAGACTTTGTGGAATTAGCAAAGCGTATGCCGGAGTATCAGTTTATCTGGTTTGGACAATCGGATCTGCGTACCGTACCGGCGAAAGTAAGAGAAGCAGTAGAGACAAAACTGCCGAATTTGCATTTTGCGGGTTATGTGGGAAAGGAAGAATTGCGGCAGGCATATGCAGCGTGTGACTTGTTCCTATTTCCGTCCTATGAAGAGACAGAGGGAATTGTGGTATTAGAGGCACTTGCGATGAAGATTCCGGTATTACTGCGTGATATTCCGGTATATGATGGCTGGATACATAATGGATTTTCTGCATATATGGCAGAAGATAATGAGGATTTTGAAAAACTGACCAGAGGAATTCTGGAAAAGGAAATGCCATCCCTGGTAGAGAATGGATATGAGGTGGCAAAACAGAGGGATATTGGTAAGATTGGTGAGCGTCTGTTACAGGTATATGAGGAGGCTTGTGAGATCCGGCAGGAGAAATATCTGTCTCGTATGAAGCCGGTGCCAAGACTATAATAGTAGGGATTGAATGGAGCACTACGAGAGAAGGTCAACATTTTGGGAAAAAAGTGTTGATTTTTTTCTTGTATTGCTGTATTATTGCTATAACACAATAAAACGAGGGAAATGTTGTATATTGATTTTATGAGAAAGGGGAAATTATGGACGCTTTAATTGATGTCAGGGATTTGTATAAGATATACAATCCCGGAGAGAATGAAGTACACGCCTTAGATGGTGTCAGTCTTTCCGTACAGAAAGGCGAATTCGTAGCGATCATCGGTCATTCCGGTTCGGGCAAATCCACTTTGATGAATATGCTGGGGTGTCTGGATGTTCCGACAAGTGGAACTTACATATTGAATGGACGGGATGTGTCGAGTCTTTCGGACAATGAGTTGTCTGAGGTGCGCAATGATGAGATTGGATTTATCTTTCAGGGATTTAATCTGATCCAGAATTTAACCGCGGTTGAGAATGTAGAACTTCCGCTTATTTACCGTAAGGTGGATAAGAATACAAGAAGAAAGTTAGCAGAAGAAGCATTAGAGAAAGTAGGCCTCGGGGAGAGAATGAGGCATAAGCCATCCGAGATGTCGGGAGGTCAGCAGCAAAGAGTGGCGATTGCAAGGGCGATTGCGGCTGCACCACCGCTTATCTTAGCGGATGAGCCAACCGGTAATCTGGATTCGAAGTCCACACAGGATATTATGAATATATTAGATGGGTTGAATGAGCAGGGAAATACAATTGTACTGATCACACATGATGATGGAATTGCAGCTAATGCACGGCGCGTGGTACGGATTATGGATGGAAAGATTGTAGAGGATTTCTGCAGAGATTAGCAGAATGGCAGCTTGCTAACAGATATTTATGTGAGTTTCACATGGATTGGAAACAGGAATCAGAAGGAGGAAAGTATGGAAGAGAATAGGAATAGCGAAGTGATAGCACAAGAGACAACGGCTGGGGATGATACCATGCAGCCGGATAAGACTAAGAAAGCAAAGAAGAAAAGCAACAAGAAGGCAATTATTGTAATCGTACTTGCAGCGGTGATCATTGTGGGATGCGGAATTATATCGGTTGTAAAGTCAATGAAGCAGGTAAAGGAGGCAATGGGGTCGATAAGCAGTGATGACGAGTCATTGTATACGGTAGATCAGCAGGATGTGGAACAGGAGATCACAACATCCGGTACCGTGGTTGGCATCAGTCAGAATGCATACACATCACCCGTTACTGCAAAGGTAGAGGATGTGTGTGTCGAGGTAGGACAGACGGTTAAGAAAGGAGACGTTCTTCTTACATATGATGCATCCGATCTGGGAGATAATTTAGCCAAAGTTAAGATTCAGGCACGCTCGGAAAAGGCTGCCGGAGATGCCAATTACGAGACGGCAGATGAGGCTGCGGATAAGACCAGTGCAGCCAAGAAGAAAGTGAAGAAGATGGAAAAAGAGATTGCCACGATGAAGAAAGAAGCAGAGGCAATCAATGACAGCATTACAGCATATCAGGATCAGATGGAAGACATTGAAAGTCAGAATGCAAAAGAGACAGAAAAAGCGGCAACGCCGAATGATCAGGGAACAACGCGGGAACCGAAGCTGCAGGATACAAAGGGGATCCGGCAGACGATCCGGGATCTTAACAAGCAGTTAACAAAGAAGAATGAAGCAATCACAGAGAAACAATCTAAGTTAGCAGAACAGGAATCCATTGTATCTGCAAACAAGGATGTGAAAGTCTCTAAGAGTACGAAAGAGCAGTTGGCAGCGTCGAATGAGTTGTCGAATCTGAATATCAGTGATGCACAGGAAGACTTAAATGCAGCCGAGGCAGGTATTACAGCGGATGCGGATGGGATTGTACAGTCAGTAGAAGTGGTGCAAGGTGCATATGCCAACGAGACACAGACGTTATTTACGATCATTGATGCGAATGAGGTTGGAGTCGAGTTCACGATTGCAAAGGATGACCTTGGTTACATATCCGACGGGCAGAAAGCAAGAGTGGTGATCGGTAATAATGAATATACCGGAACGGTTGAATTTGTCAGCCGTGTGACAAGTATGGATGCAGCGACTACTACAACGAAGACAACAGGCGGAGGTATTAAGGGACGTATCCGGATTGAGAACCCGGATGACAACATTTATATTGGTGTGTCTGCAAAGGCATATATTTTTGTGGGTAAAGCAGATAATGCATTGGTGATTCCATATGAAGCTCTTTGCACGGACATTGATGGTGATTATGTATATGTTGTAGATAAGGACAATAAGATTCAGAGAAAAGATGTAGAAGTCGGCATCTATTCCGATGAATATTATGAAGTGAAGACCGGTATTGAGAAGGGTGATAAGGTGATCCGTAATGTGACCAAGGACATGAAACCAGGGGATGAGTATGTGCCTGAGACGGCGGCAGTGGCAGCACCGGGCGTGGTAACGATAACAGAATAGGAGGCCGGTTATGGGACAACTTGGTGAATATGTGAAGATGGCCCTTAAGAATATCTGGGCCAATAAAGTGCGTACATTCCTTACCATGTTAGGTATCATTATCGGTATCTCTTCCGTTATCCTCATCATTTCGATTGGTAATGGTGCTACAGGTATGATATCGGAGCAGTTAGGAAGTATTGGCAAGGGACAGATTGCATTCTATATTACGGACTATCAGGATAAATACTATATTACTGAGGATGATATGGATGCGATTGCGAAGATGGATGGGATCAAAGCAGTAACATCACAGATCATATTAGAAGGTACTACCCATACGAAAAAGGATGACTTTGTAGTCAATATGATCGCCGCAGATGCATCAGCATTTACTTTTAATGAGAACACTTTTGTAAAGGGTACGGCATATACGGACAGCGAGGCACAGGCAGGAAAACCGGTTTGCGTCATTAGTGAGGATGATGCCATGAAAATGTTTGGATCAACGAATGTGGTTGGCATGGATCTTGACCTGACAGTATGGGATGAGGCAGAGATGACGGTTACGATCATTGGTGTGACTAAGTCAGAAGAGAAGAATGCAATCACATCAATGTATGAAGATCCCTCGGTGCAGTTGATCCTCCCGCCGATGGCGGTTTCAATGTGTACCGGAATCGATCTGTCTAATGAGATCACGGATTTCTATGCACTGAAGGATGATGATGCAGATGCAACTGCAGTATGTAAAGAAGTTATCGATTATCTGGAAACGAAGCATCACGCAAAGGGTAAGGAGATCTACAACTATCAAAGCTTTGATGACATCATGGCAACGGTGAATCAGGTTATCAACTTGATCACGGTGTTTGTTGCATTTGTTGCATCCGTCTCATTATTGGTTGGCGGTATCGGTGTTATGAATATTATGTTGGTATCGGTAACTGAGCGAACAAGAGAGATTGGTATCCGTAAGGCACTTGGTGCGAAGACAGGATCCATCACGGTGCAGTTCCTCGCAGAGTCGGCATTTATTACGCTGATCGGTGGTCTTATCGGTATTCTGCTCGGTGTGGCAGGTGCGTGGATCATTGCCGGTATCATCGGAATGATCGTTCCGAATATGCATTTTGCTCCGGCACTCAGCATAGGAACGGTGTTGCTTGCGTCAGCATTCTCTTCTGTGGTCGGCATCTTGTTCGGTGTGTATCCGGCGAGAAAGGCAGCGAAGCTAAGTCCGATCGAGGCGCTGCGGAGGAATTAGGAAAAAGTCTCCAACCCACAATCCACATTTGGTGTTATAATGGGTTTATTAAAGTATGCATCTTCGATGGAGAATTTTCAGAAGTATGTGGATACACATGAAGAAGTATTATCGAATATGCCAGTAAGGGCAGCGGCGGTGTTGAATGAATTCTGCACATTGGATTTGTCAGAGCGTGAATTAGAGGAAGAAGAGGTGATCAATATGTGTCAGGCAGTGAGAGAGATGAAGGAAGTCAGCAGACGGGAAGGTCGGATAGAAGGAGCAATCAGAGTATATTATCAAAAACTAAATTATTCTGTACAGCAGATTGCGGCAGAACTAGGTATAGAGGTAGAAGAAGTAGAGAAAGTCATTCAGACGCTGGATTAATAATCTTGAAAAGAGATATGCAGGGATTGTAAACTGGTACAATTGCAGAAATAGTATGTATGGAAGGGTATAAGACAGGAGACCGTTTTATGCCCTTTTTGTTATTGCGACGAGGAAAATGCATGCATTCATACAATGCATTTGACGACCGCTAATCAGAGTGAGATTCGCAGAGTGTATCTCGTCTCTGTATGACGTTTGAAAGAACTGGGTTTTACTTGAGATTATTTTGTGTTAATATGTGACTAGATAGAGTAGAACACTACACATGAGATAAGGAGACGGATATGGAGATCAATAACCACCATCTTTGTATTGGATGTATGCATGAACTACATAGCAAAGAGGTATGTCCATATTGTGGATTGGAACAGAGAAGTTATACACCGGTTCCCCGCTGCCTGATCATGGGGACACGGTTGGCAGACCGCTATGTATTAGGTAAGGTATTAGGAGAGGGCAGCTTTGGAATTACATATATTGGATGGGATACGCTCTTAGAGATTCCGGTAGCGATCAAAGAATATTATCCGTCGGATCTCGTAAGCCGCGATGTAGTCAGAGGAAATGATACATCGGTGTATCTGTTTAGCGGGATTGAAAAAGAAGAATATGAGAAACGGTTAGAACGGTTCTTAAAAGAGGCACGGAATCTGACCCGGTTCAATCAATTGCCATCGATCGTGTCGGTAAGGGATTTCTTCTATGCGAATAACACAGCATATATCGTAATGGATTATATTGAGGGAGAAAGCCTTAAGACATACATTAAGCGGCAAGGGGCTATGGACGCAAAGGAAGTCCTTAACGTGTTCCGCCCGATTTTAGAATCACTGGAGAAAATGCATGTGACCGGGATCATACATCGCGATATCAGTCCGGACAATCTGTTGTTTGACGAGAATCATAATCTGGTACTGATCGACTTTGGAGCGGCAGAACTGCAAAATGCCGAGTTGACCAGAACGGTTACGATCACATTTAAGCGGGGATTCTCTCCGGAGGAACAATATCGCTCACATGGCAGGCAGGGCCCCTGGACGGATATCTATGCATTGTGCGCATCCATGTATTATGCAATGACAGGCGTTGCACCTGACGAAGCGATTCAGCGGACGATTGAAGACAAGGTAGAACCATTGTGGGACAAGCCGGATATCGGGATTACAAAGGAACAGAGCAAGGCGATCATGAAAGGAATGTCTGTACATGGAGAAGATCGTTTTCAAAGTGTTGCAGCATTGTATCAGCAGTTGTACCTGGAGAATGCAGATAAGGCTGTTAATGGGAATCGGGGAGATCGTGCCGGAAAAGAACCGAAGAATATACCTGCAAAGAGGATCTTATGTATCTGTATGATTCTGCTGCTGATAGCGGGTATAATCGGTGGTTCAGCTGGATACCGAATATGGAGCCGGTCGAAGGATGGCAAAAATGAAGATGCCGGGATGCCGGAAACAGAGCAGATAACGGGGCATGATCCGAATATGGAGACTGATATCACGGCAGACGCAGAGGAGACACAGGTTACGACGCAGACACAAGTCTCACAGAAAACAGAAGAAGCTACACATTCCTCTACGACAGAACAAAGTAAAGAGAATGATGCCACGCAGACGACAGGTAACAAAGTGCAGGCAACCACACAGGCAGCTACGTCGGCTAAGAAAAGTAAGAAGTCTTCGACAAAGAAACAGGACAACTTGGATGGATTTATCCAATAGGTAGAATACAAACAAATGATGAGGAATGGGGAACATGAATCAGGATACTTTCAAGGCAGCATTACAACAAGTATATAGGGAGAATCATTTTCTGCGGTTTGATGAGTTTATTGTATGTAAGTTTTGTGACGTTTTAGTTGGTTCGGATATTACAGAAGAGATGCGTAAGGCGGCATATGGACAGTTTCAGAAGCGGACAGACCGGGCGGATATTGCAAGTGTAGTCACGATGCGCAGATGGTTTGGGTTATCTGGATATGCGAAACCGAACCGGATGCACATATACGAGATGTCATTTGCATTACATCTGGATAGAGAAGAGACAGAAGAATATCTGACAAGAGGAATCGGGGAACCGTCCTTTCAGATCAGTGATTATCATGAGATTATCTATCTGTATGGGATTGAGAATCAGCTTTCCTTTGAAAAATGCCAGCAGATGATCCACTTGTTTGAGAAGAACTTGATGGTGAATCAGAGATTGTCAACTACACGGAGTACGGAGCAATTACGGCAGCAATATGAAGAGAAGAAGAGTTTGCCAATACCGGAGTTTTTGTTATTTATGGCAGATAATACGATGTATTTCAAGGGGTACAGCAACACGGCATTGTCATATCTGTTGACATATCGGGATCAGGTGCTTAAGTATATACGGAAGGATGCAAAGAGGAAGTTAGATTATTGGCTGACAGAGACAGATTATGCAGTATGGTGGCGAAGACGGTGGTCAATGGAGAAGAAAGATACATATCAGATGATTCAAAAGTATCTGAAGTCGCATCAAGGAAGCAGATTATCGGATGAAACTGTGAATAACATTAAGGAGCTTTCTAAGATAGCATATTCTACATTGTCGAATAATTCACTGGTACATTCGGAGCTTTTTTGTGGACAGACGGAATCCAATTTGAAAACCACACATACTAGTGTACGCAATATGTCAATGAAGCATATATCGGATCTATTTAATGTGGCTGATCATAAAGAAAATGCAATACAAGTAATTGCAGCATTAGGACAATTGGAATTATTACGGGAAGAGGAGGGATGTCCGATAGAAGTGAAGAACCTTCTCAAAAAATTGACTAAAAGGGAACAAGTAAATTGGGATTGCGGTAGGGCGAGAGAATGGTTGCTTGAATATGAAAAGGAACATAAACGTAGACAATTGGTGGTACAACGAAGTGATTTACTGCCATTTGTGTTGTATGTGTCACAGCAAAGATATCAGGAACAGATGGAAGACAATGGAATAGGATATGATATGGCAGCAGCAAGAGCAATGTTTCGACAGGCTGCGGACGATGTGCTGACAGCGTGTAATATGGCACCGATTAGTGAGGAATGGGAATTAGATGCAGTGCTGCTTGCCTGTTATCAGAAACAGGAAATGTATGGGTATGCAGATGCACTAGAGCGGTTATATGGATAATGATGCAATATTTATGATCAGGATTGAGTATGTAGCGGGAGATATAGGAGAAGAGATAAAGTGAGAGTACAGAGAAATAATATGAGAAGAACAGAGGATATCCAACTACATATATTGGTTTGGAGAATGTTGCTTTGTATATGTATGGTGACTGCCATCTGCGTGATCGGAAAGGAACATGATGTACAGGCAGCGGGATATGACTATCCAATTGAGAAGACGAAAGAAGTACAGGTGCTGGATGAGAATTATAAGGATGCACAGGGTGTGACATATACGCTGGATGAAGCAACGCATACGGCAATGGTAGGGGGTGAGAGTAACAATGATATTAATATCAGTGGTTACAAGGGGGCAAATGACGGAGTTTGCATTATTCCGGAAAAGGTATCTTATGAGGAGAAGGAATATACTGTAACAACTCTGAAAGAAAAAGCGTTTGAGAGTAATTCAATGCTTCGGGTTCTGGTTATACCGGATACAGTTGTAGAACTTAAGGGTGCAAATGTGTGGACATATATGGATAATATGCAATATCTGTATATTGGAAAGGGATTGAATCTGATGCAATGCAGTATGGAGAGGTGTATTGAATTGCGAGAGGTTGCCGTATCAGAAGAAAATCCGTATGTAAAGAATGTAGATGGAGTGATCTATAGTAAAGATGGCAAGATATTAGTGTACAATCCGTCAATGAGACCGGGGAGCGCATTTGCAGAATATCAGGTTTTAGAAGGGACAGAGACAATCGGCAAGGGTGCATTTAAGGAATGCAGATATCGGAAAGTATTATTGCCGGAATCGGTGAAGCGAATTGAAAGTCAGGCATTTGTTAATTGCTATTGGTTACAGACGCTGGATATGTCTAATGTGGAAGATATTTCTGCCGTGGTATTTGGTGACGATAGCTACAGTTTGAAATCCATTTATTTACCTAAGGGTGACTATACAATGGGTTGGTGTCTAATTGATGGTTATTATGTTCTTAATGACAATCCGCCGATGAGGGCATTATTTCTTACGAAGGGAATGCAGAAAAAGGATTGGAATTCTTCATCATTTAGTGGAATGCCATATCTTAAGTTTGTTGCGGTTCAGGATCAGATCACTACTATCGGCAAACGTGAATTTAAGGGTTGTAGTAACTTGGAGACAGTGCTGTTGCCGGATACATTGCAAAGTCTTCCGGAGGAATGTTTTTCAAAATGTACTGCTTTGAAAAAGCTCTATATTCCACCTTCTGTGACCACTATTGGAGAGGATGTGCTTGCTGAGTGTTCTCCGGTAATATATGGGGAGGCAGGAAGCGTAGCAGAGGACTATGCGTTAGAAAAGGGATTCACTTTTGTAGATGTAAGTTCGCATGATCACTCGCATCTGACTAATACAACAGTGTATGAGGATGGTTATATGAAAATCACAGCAAAATATTGTTCGGAATGTGGATATGCAAAGGATATACAGCAAGAAATTAAAAATGAGGATGCCGATTTAGATATCACAAACGGAGTCTATGATTTTCAATTGGAGAAGACGCATGATAAAGTGGTTCTGGAACGTAATATGATGGATGAACAGGGTGTTGTTTACGGTATTGATAAGAAAAATCATACAGCGAGTGTGGTTAGGGTAGAAGATCGTGAGGAACAGCATAGTATTGTGATACCAGAAGTTGTAATAAAGGATGGTATTGAATATATTGTAAATAATGTGAAGGAAAATGCAATGGCCTCGAATGCACACATTGTTTCGGTCACTTTGTCCGATGCAGTGCGAACGATTGAAGATGGTTCGCTTGCGGCAAAATCTTTAAAGTATGTGTATATTGGTGCCGGCTTGATGACACTGGGCGGGAACAATTTTGCAAATGACAATGTTATATGTGGAATCTGGATTGCATCAGGAAATCCACAATTGTATGTGAAGGATCGTATAGTGTATACACATAATATAAATGGTTGGTCAGACTGTATAGAATTTGACTATACATCAGATGAATCTAAAGAAGAGGGAAAGAAGAATCAAGACACTACAGAAACGACTACGAGCGAAGAAACTGAACAACCAACGGATAGAGATGGAAATATTCCACAGGCAGATGCAGGAAATATACCAGCAACAGAGGATTCAAAAACACAAACTACGACAATGGAATCCACTAATGAACAACAGAACGGAGATAAAAATTCTTTACAAAAGCCTAAATTAAAGGTAAAGAAGAGATGTACTTCAAATGGAGTCCATTATTTGCAGTTGAATTTAAAAAAATTATCAGGAAAATATATAGAATTATATGTACAAAAGGAAAAAGGAACGTATAAGAATATAAAATTACGTTCAAATCGCATCAAGAAAAGAAGTATGCAACTTAAGATTGGCTATAAACCGGATGGTAAGAAACTGCGAATTAAGGTGAGAACATATAGGAAGGTAAACGGTAAGAAAATATATAGTGAATGGTCAAAAACGATCTTAGTGAAATAATAAATAGATTATAAAGCAATGAAAGAGCTGTGCACGAATCATTTAGTGTGGCAGTTCTTTTTAATTTCGGAAAAATTTTTCGACAGGGTATGCTGTATACTTGCATTTATTATAATACTAATGAAGAGAGATGAGGTAAAAAATATGGATTCATTATTGGGAATTGTCTGGCTGGCTTGGGTAATAGCTCTTTTGATTTTATATCATAAAGTGTTTACGGTGTATTATTTCAGTCTGGGTCATGGAATTATGAAAGAGCTAGTTGGTGCGGCATTTGGTGCTATTATAATGACCGCATTAACTTTTTATTTTTGGTGGATTACAGCATTGATAATACTGTTTATTGGTTTTGCCAGCATGAGCAAATCGGGAGAAAAATCACATATAATTATTGCGGTAATTATTGCGATAGTTATTTCTATTATTGGAATTTCTGTAAAATCTAAAAGTAATAATTCAAATGAAGAGAAGAAACAGGTTACGGAAGAACAGGTATCTTATCAGAGTGCAAGTAAATTAAAGACGGATGATGAATATATTCAGAAGGTAAAAGAAGGAATACCGGATGCTTATCCGGGTAAAACATATGGAGAATATTTTGATAAATTTTTTGAGTCTCCAACATGGAATTATTATGTTGGAATTGAAGACGGGCCAGATGATGATGGAGACGGAAAACCGGATTATACAGAAGACAATGTAGATATAGTTGAATTTACAGGCAATTGCTATTATCAAGATGTCAAAGTGAAAGCACTAATTCAATTTACGTTAAGTAAAACAGATGATACATTTTCTGCTACATATCTTTCGCTCAATGATGTTCCGCAAAATATGGTCACCTTAGCATCATTGCTTTCAAGAGTATTTGAGGAAGATGATAGTACGGAGGAGGTAATGGCAACCAGCGAACAGGTTTCTGATTATTCAGATTCTGAAACGGAAAATGCGGATAGTAATGTTGAAAATGCATATGATTACGAGGCTTTAAAATATGCGGGAGCATATTCTGGGTCAAGTGGATATAGCATTTCTTTTAGTGCATATTCATTTGCTGAAGATGATGAAATCGGTACAGTAGAAATATATTATGACGGTGATCAAATATCTTCACAACCGGTATATGTATGTAATGATCGAGGTGACTGGAAAGATTGGGATTACGATCAGTTTTATGTAATACATATGGATGGTTATGATGAATATCTTGGCTTTTATGAACAGAATGGATCCTGTTGGCTGGATTACAATGGCCCTTCAAATAATTACGATACTCTTGAACTGGTACAGCGTTTTCAATCGTAAACCACAAGGGAATCTGTCGATATAGTGAATTTTAGCAAACATAAAAATATAATCACAAGGAGAAATAGTAAAAATGGGAATTATGGATAAAACAACGGATGTAATTGCAGGAAAAATTGCAGGAAAAAAGATAGAAACTGTAAGGGTTTCGTGCGACGAAATAATTAAATATGCAAAAATAGTTATTGAAAATGCAGGATCAGAAGAAGAATTAAAGCAAATAGGAAAAGTATTTATGAAAAGGCTCTTTCCGTCATATAAAGTCTATGATTTGCAGAATGGTAAGTATAGAATAAGTACTTCGTATACAGCAACGTTGAGGTCGAGACAATTGTTTAGTAAGGTTTGTGTTTTTGATTTGGAAAGTGGAAAATTTTATGAATATAAGACGTTTTGGGCAGGAAAGTTTAAAAAAGAAGCAAAGGAAATGATTGAGAAAGCAGAGCGGTAGATATAAAGAATATTTTTGTATGTAGAAGTATGTTTGAGTACCAAGATACTATGTACCTATATAAGGATAAAAAACTATGCAGGATCAGGAAGAAAAAAAACAAACTCTTAAAGATAAAATGTTAGAAGGGGCTGCTGCTGAAACTGTTCAAAGATATGGATCAGCTGTAAAAGAATACTTGGTTTCTTATGACGGGATAGATAATGAAACGGGTAAAAGTTTGAAGAGAAATTTGAAAGACATATCCCTATATAAAATAAATTCTAATTATGAGAAACAGAACATACAGCAGCAGGCAGGTTTTTCAGCTGAAATAAAATCTGTGGCAAGAAAAAATGCAGATAATATAATCAAAGGAAAAACCAATAAAGTAATTAGAACGGATGATTTAGGCAGTGTTAATGATCAAATTTTTGATATAAAGGAAATTGATAGTAATGGTGATGTAATAGACGGAACGGGGTCTCAAGTAAAATTTGTTGGCAATACACCTAAAAAATTATTGTCAAAATTAAAATCTCCGCAATATAAAAAATATTTTGATGCAAATGCGGTCATGGATATAGCAGATGATGATTATGATGCATTGATGGGAACAAATGGTTCGCAAGGAATTATTGATCAAGAAATTGAAAAGATTGAAAAACAGATTAGCAATGCAAAGAAAAATGGAAATGAAAGTATATTAAGCGAAAAAAATGAAGAGTTAGATAAGTTAAGGGAAATAAAAAGAAGCGTAAGAAAATCTGGAGTGACTCGTGCGGAGGCAATTGAAGCAAGAAGATATCCCAAATTGTCAACTGTAAAAGATATAACAAATACGGCACATATGGCAGGTCTGGAACAAGGTAAGAATTGTGCTATCATTTTTGGGGGAATGTCTCTTGTGAAAAATATGGTGTCATGTATAAAAGGTGAAAAGAATGTGGAGGAAGCAGCAATGGAAGTTGCTTGTGATATGGGGAAAAGTGCATCGGTTAGTTATGTAACTGCTTTTTCGGGTTCAGTATTAAAGGGAGTGATGCAAAACTCTGGTTCTTCGTATATTAGAAGTCTGTCAAAAACCAATATAGCAACTAGTATGGTGGAAACAACAATGATAGTGAAAAAGGTAATAGGAAAATATGCAAAAGGTGAGATATCGGGCGGTGAATGCGTGGAAATGTTAGGAAAGCAAGGTGTAGGAGAGTTGGGCTCGCTTATGTTGTCTGGTGTTAGTACTGCAGCGGTGGCTGGGGTGGGTTCTTCGTCACTTGTTACTGTAGTAGCAGGAATGACAGGAGCAACATTTGGATATGTGGCTGCAACTGCGGTTTATCAAGAACTTTCAACTTCGTTAAAGGAATATGAGCTAGCAAAGGAAGAACGAATACGAGTGGAGAAAGAATGTGAAAAAAGCATATGCTTGATAAAGCAGTACAGAACAGAAATGAATGAGTTAGTAGAGACATATTTAACGGATAATATACATGTGTTTGAAGATGGTTTTAAACAAATGGATCAATTCATTTTGGATAATGATGTAAATGGATTTATAAGGGGGAATGCAGATATTCAAAAATTGTTGGGAAGAGAGATGCAGTATGCTAATATAGAAGAATTTAATGAATTGATGTTATCAGATGCAGCATATAGATTGTAGGTAGGAGGTAAGAATATTGAAGTACATTAAAAATAGAAGTGCATTGAAAATTTTTTATTATTTAATTTCAATTGATGGAATAGTGACAGGAGATGAGATTGGTACATATATGGATGTCTCTGAAGCCATAGATAAAACTATATTTATTCAAGAAAATGTACAAATTAGAGAAGAGTGTAAACAGTGGATTAACAAGGCAAATAAATCAAAAGATGAGTTATATGCTTTTGTTCGATGCGGAGTCGAAGATGAATTGAAAGAAGGTCTTACAAATAGTGCTTATGGTTCTTTGTCAACAAAGTTGCTAATATGGGACATGCTTACATTAGCACACAGCGATAGGGAATATGCCAGTTCTGAACAAAGATTAATAACTTTCGTTGCATGTAAAACAGGACTGAATGATGTTTGTCTTATGGAGATGGAAAATGCAATAAAAACAGCAAGAGCGGTAAAAGAAGAATTAAACTGGATAAAAACAATTGATAAACCTTACGCAGAAATACAAAATATAGTAGAGGAATTGCAGTTGCGAATAACTACGATTGAAAAAAATATAAAAATTATAATTGAGGAATAAGGAGGAGAAATATATGCCATTACCATTATTGTTTCTTGGAATAGCAGCTGTTTCAGGTGCTACAGGAATAGGAAAGACTATTAAGGCAGGGGTTGATAATTCAACAGCTAAATCAATTACAGACGACGCTAATCAAAGGATGGAAAAAGCTAGTAAAAAGCTTAATAAAGCCAGAGAACAATGTGGAGATGCCTTAGAATGTTTGGGAAAAGAAAAATTATATATTCTGGATACAAGTATAAAAGAATTTGTTGAATTATTTGAAAAAATAAAAAATGTAGAGTTTATTGATTCAGTTGGTCTTGATGAAATAAATGAATTTAGAATTAATAAAGATTCCTTTAAAAAGTTAAAAGAAATGAAAAGTTTTGCGGCATCATTGATGAGTGGATCGGCTGCGGGAGCTGCGGGAGGAGCATTGGCTGCATTTGGTGCGTATAGTGCGGCAACCACATTTGCATCAGCATCTACAGGTACAGCAATTGCGTCGCTAAGTGGTGCGGCGGCTACGAATGCAACACTTGCATTTTTTGGTGGAGGTTCTTTGGCTGCAGGAGGATTAGGTGTTGCGGGAGGAACGGCTGTTTTAGGTGGGCTTGTGGCGGGACCGGCATTGTTAGTTATGGGAGTAATTACGGGAGCTAAAGCGGGAAAAAATTTGGAGGAAGCAAGAAAGAATGCAGCTAAAGCAAGAGAAATATGCGAACAATTGGAAAATGGAACTATACAATGTATAGCAATTCGGAGAAGAACGTATATGTTTTATAATTTGTTGGCTAGGCTTGATGCATATTTTGTGCCTGTTTTATTTCAGCTGCAGCAAATTATTAAAGAAGAGGGAACAAACTATCAGGAATATTCCAATAAATCAAGGAGTATTATTGCAAGTGCTGCAACAATGGCAGGAACAATTAAGGCAATTCTAGATACGGCAATTTTGACAGAAAACGGAAATCTTACAAATGAATCACAGAAGATGATGGAGAATAGCAATAAATATATTGATTCAATAACTGTTTAAGAAAAATCTTTCAGGTGTTAAGTACCTCTGAATGATATACAATGTAAATATAAGTAAAAATGCTATTATAAACAAAATTTAAAAATATATTCAGTAGTTTTTGAAATAGGAGAATATTATGTTTAGAAATTGGTTGCTACGAACAACAATAAGTATTGCTGCATTTACACTGATTATGGCAATATTCTGGGGTGTGCAGTATAGCATGAATCCGCATTTGCTGCCATCCGTAACTACTTGTCTTACACGATATTGTTGTGGTGTTGTACTTTGTGGATTATTCATGAGAGCGTGGATGTTGCGAAAGAAGAACATTCGATAATTAAAGTGATAATACGATAGAGGCATAGGATGTGAAAAATCATATTTTATGCCTTTTTACTTTAAAAATATACTTTTAAAGTCCCATTTATTGGACATCACTTTTGTTACAATCTCTATAAGTTGATAGCAAGACCGGTCAGAATCAGCTTATATATTTGATTTTGTACGAGAAGATACAGAGAAAGAGTTCTGCATGAACAGAATAATGGTTTCTGTATTAAATGGAGGTGGCAATATGGGACGAAAGGATGTTATAACAAGAGAATACTTAAGTTCGGATGAGGTGTTTGCGGATGTGGTGAATCTGGCATTATATTCCGGAAAGTGTGTGGTGCGGGCTTCGAATCTGCGGGAGGCAGATAGCGTGGAAGAACTTGCAATTACGCTGGACGAGAATAATTCAAAAGGAAAAAGAGGGAAGAGCAGACAAGGAACTGTACAAAGAAAGCAGTCATATATAGTACAGAAGTACCGGGATATTGTCAGGGAAGTAGTGATTGACGGAGTAGAAGGGTATCTTGCACGAATTATTGTAGGTGTGGAGGAACAGTCTGAGATACATTATGCAATGCCGGTGAGAAACATGCTTTATGACGCACTGAATTACAGTGGTCAGGTGAATGGTATCGGGGAGAAGAATCGCAAGGATGGTCTGTTAATGACTTCGGCAGAATTCTTATCAGGAATCCGCAAAGAGGATAAGCTGATACCCGTTGTAACAATTGTGGTAACATTTCAGCCGGAGGCGTGGGATGGACCGATGAGTGTACATGAGATGCTGGATTGGAGAGGAATACCCGAACAGGTACAGGAACTAATTCCGAATTATAAGATGTTATTGATACAACCGGAAAGTTATGAGGAAGAAAAAGTCTCCAACCCACAATCCACATTTGGTGTTATAATGGGTTTATTAAAGTATGCATCTTCAATGGAGAATTTTCAGAAGTATGTGGATACACATGAAGAAGTATTATCGAATATGCCGGTAAGGGCAGCGGCGGTGTT
>Ga0129310_1000747_pt1 | contig 34927 bp, 41 predicted proteins | sample Go1ome_2_FD_94433 | JGI IMG/M metagenome (GOLD analysis project Ga0129310, IMG submission 94433) | Western lowland gorrila individual fecal microbial communities from Wisconsin, USA - Go1022A metagenome | ecosystem: Host-associated > Mammals > Digestive system > Large intestine > Fecal | place... | reverse complement strand
TGACATCTTTCGCTCCTGCCGGTCAGACGACCCCGGAAAATCGACCAGTTTCGCCATCTGTTCCGCAGCGTGGTCATAGCTTGCGTGGGTGTAGACATTCAGCGTGATGCTTGCATCGGAGTGTCCCATCACATACTGCAGTGCCTTGATACCCATCCCCGCATTTGCCATGTTGGTGCAGAAGGTATGCCGGAACACATGAGGTGTGATGTGCGGCAGCGGAGCATCCGGGTACAGCTTACGATACTTTTTCATCGCCCAACGCATCTCGTTCTCGATGTGCAATGCCACCTTCGGATGATCGTTTTTATCCAACAGCAGAAACCCACTGTAACCATCAATGATGACCTCATTTTTCAGCCGTTTGCGGTTTGCAAGCAGATTCTGCAAGCTCTGGAATACGTCCTCCGTCATCGGGATAAACCGGCGGCCACACTCCGTCTTGGTTTTCTCAACGTAGTATTTGCCGCCGCTCTCCCGGATCAATTGATGGTCCACACGGATCTTTCGATTTTGAAGATCCAGATCCTGCAGGGTCAGACCACAGAACTCGCTGACACGCATTCCTGTTCCCAGCAGCACCACAAATTCATCGTAGTACTTGGCGTAGCTCTTGTCCTCTCGGATGAAATTCATCCACACCTTCTGCTGTTTCTCGGTCAGTGAAATGCGCTTCTGCGAATCGTTGACCACCACATCCGTCAGCTTGAAATCAAACGGGTTGCGCCGCACGACTTCCTCGTTATAGGCCATCTGGAAAGCCGGTTTTACAACACCCCGGATACTAGTCAGGGTGCTGTACCCCTTTCCTTCCTTTTGCAGCTTGATCATCCAACGCTGTGCATCCGACACCTTGATATCCCGAATCTTTCTTGCCCCGAATGGTTCTTTTTGTACGATGTTCATCACAAAGCCGTACCCGACCCTCGTGTTATAGCGGACACCGCACTTCAGCGAAAGATAGCGCTGCAGCAGTTCGTATACCGTAATTTCGCCGCTTGCATAGTCGAGGCCGTCTTCAAGGCTTTTCTGCAGTTCACCCTCTTTTTCCCGCAAGGTTTTGAGATCCGACGCATAGATGCACTTTCGGTTTCCCAAAGCATCCGTGTAGCGATATTGATAGATCAGGTCTTTTCGCTGGCTCTCTCCTGTCCGAAGAACACGTCCTTTATTGTCTTTTCTTCTTGACATCGTCAAACTCCTTTCCTAAATGGAAAGAGCCTTGATATGACACCCTCAGTATACCACATCAAGGCTCACTTGGCACGTCTGATTTTAGATGGAGTAGGCTTTATCGAGATATTCGTCCAACCTGCGGCGTTTGATGAGCCGTTTTGAACCAATCCATAAAACGAACTGACAGTGCTCGCCGTCCGACAGCGTGCGAAGTTTGTTGATGCCAATACCGGAGTAAGCCGCAGCTTCCTCCAAACTCAAATTACTCTTTTCCCAAATCGGGATTTCTTTCATAGATAAATCTCCATATCCTTGTAACCGAGCACCTGTAACCGGGCAAGAAAACTCTCTTTTTCTGCACACAGGGCATCCGGTGGGCTTTATACTTTTTCTTATTCTTTTAAGGTTACATGGTTACAGAGAGAGGAAAACGCAGCAGCCATGCGGTTTTTGCGCTGTAACTGCAGCGTAACCGAATCTGTAACCAGACGTGTAACCTCTGTCCATCAGAAGGGAAAGCCCAGCTGCTTGGCTTCCGCGTCCGTTATTTCGGAGAGAAATCTTCAGCCCCGGTTTCGGGGCTGGTTACGCGCTCCCAGCCCTTCTGAACGCCGTACTTCGGGTAACGCTTGGCTGTCTTGTGCGCCTGCCAGCCTTGGATATCGCCGCGCGAAATGCCGGTGTTCATGATCTCGCAGATGGCGCGGGTCTCCCACTCTGCCGGGATGTTGGTGTTGCCCAGTGCCTCCGCATAGAGCTGCTTGGAACACACCCGGTCACCCGTGTAGTCCTCCAGAAAGGCATAGATCATGCCAGCCTGCGCATCCTCCTGCATGAAGTCCTGCTGATGGGCTTGCAGCGTTTCCTGCATGGCAGGGCTGAACGCCAGCTTATAGCTGCCGCTGTTGTAGATGGTCATGGCTTCTGCCCAAAGCTGGTCGATATAGGCACGGGATTCCTCCTCGTTATCCAGAATGTGGACTTCGGCCAGTTCCGCATCCACCGGGACGGGGATGAAGCGGCGGTTGCCCGTGCGGTCACGGGGCAAAAAATCCTGCCGGTTGGTCGTGCCAGCAAAGACGCACTGGCGCAGACGGTCGGCAGGATGGGTCTCGTAGGGGACTTTATAGGTTTCCTTCTGCTTGCTGAGAAAGCTCTTGATCTCCTCGATGCTCTTGGCATTGGCGGTGGCGATCATCTCGGACATTTCAATGATCCAGTGCCCCTGCAGCTTGCGATATACGTTGTCATCGTCCAACCGACGCAGATCATCCGAGAACCATTCGTCCTTGACCGCCAGCAATCGGAAAAAGCTGGACTTCCCCGCACCTTGCCCGCCCACCAGACAGAGCATGGTTTCAAATTTGCATCCCGGCTGGAACACGCGCTTAATGGCTCCCAGCAGGAATATCTTCATGGCTTCGCAAGTGTACTCGTCCTGCTGCATTTCCTGCGCCGTCTGCTGGATGGTGGATTGCAGCGTCTCCATGAGGGCGGCGGTGCTCTGCTGCTGCTTTGCGTCAAACTCCCGGTTCACCTGCTGACGCTGCTGGGCGGTGGTGCAGCTTTGCAGCTGCTGGGTGCGCTGGGTCTCCAGCTGGCTCTGGTCGATGCGGTAGTTGTCCACCGCCTTGTTCACCGCCACGTCCATCTTGGCTTTGGCGGCACTTTCAAACCGCTTCTGGTCGGACAGCTTCAAATCCCGCCCATACTCCTGCTTTGCCTGCTCCACCATGGGGGGTGATGATCTCCTTGGTGATGCTCTTTTTCAGGGGTTCCAGATGCTCTTCTTTGGCAGGAGCCGGGGCATCGGTCAGGTCTTGCAGGGCGGTGTCCAGCGCCGGGGTGTTCTCATAAATTTTTGCGCCGAACACATCCGCTGCCTTGCCGATGACGTAGCCCTCATCCAAGTCCACCTCGCCCTTGTCGTTCAGGGAAAGGTCTGCACCGGTGTCCGGGGTGATCTGGATGGGCTTTGCCTTGGCCTCGCTGATGGGCTGAAAGTTTTGCAGAATGTCCAGCACCTCCTGCGGGGCACTGAACACGTTGGAAATGTTCTGGAACAAAAAATTGCTCTGGAAGCCCATCCGCACCACTTCCTTGGACTTGATCTTCCGAGGGATGCTGAGGACTTTTTCTGCATCCAGCGGGATCATCTCCCCTTCCTCGTCCTCGCCGATGACCGGGAAGAAGTTGAGCAGATTCTGGATGTGCGCCTTGCGCTCCTCGGTGTCGCCCTTTCTTGATTCCACTTTTTAGGAGTGTACCCTGTATTGAACAAATATCTTGCCGGTGTAATCAAAAGCACTTTGTCAGCAACTTCATATGAAGCATCCATAAATTGATGATATACTGGGGTTGCAGTATTACTTGTGCCTTGACGTTCATCCTGATACGGCGGGTTTCCGATGACATAATCAAACTTCATGCTGGTACTCCCTTCCTGAATGGTTTCAAAGTCCTGCGTTTTGTTCCTACGCCAATCCCTTACTTTACATGATATGGCTAACGTTCGCTTTTCCTCTGCTCCGAACATCGAGAAGAGATCAAGCTGTTCCGTTTCCGGCTGGGGCTTTCCGCCCGGAACCGACAAGCTCAGACCGTCCATCTGCCAAAGATTCCATGCAATGACATTGGCAACGGTTTTCAGTTCCTTGGTAGTCGGCGAGCGCCACCAACGGTCTTGCAGATACTCGATAAAGGTCAGTAGAATGTTGGTGCGCGCTAAAAGCAGATTGTCTCCCTGATACTCATAACCGTAGGTGGCCTGAATTGCTCGCAGTGTCCATTTGAGCCAGTCGGCTTCCGTGGAAGTGTTCTCTCCTACCACCCGCAGCTTGCGGTCAAGGATGCCGATGCGGTTGCCTACCGGGATCATCTCACCGGTGGCGGCATCGTACCGGGACGCCAGAAAGGGGGCTTCGCCGCAGGTCACCTCCAGACGGCGGCTCTGCACATACTGCACCCATGCCGGGGTCCTGCCCCCGCAAGCCGGGAACTGCACCGGCGTTTCCACCGTCTGCCAGCCTTGGGGCAGTTCCACCGTGAACTGCCCGGCGGTCTCTCCTGCCCCCAACTCACGGAACCAGTCGGCGTCCAGTGCGTTGTTCATCTTGTTGCAGACCCATGCGGGGCTGAACACCTCACCTTTTTTGCGGGTGCGCTGCTGCTGGGTGTCGGTCTGCTTCATCATCCGGGGCAGCACCACCTCGTAGTGGGTCAGCCTGAGCTGCTGGGTGGTGATCTGGGATCTATCCGTGACAGGTTCGTACATCACCGTTTGCAGCTCTTCCGGCGGGTCGGTTGCCCAGATGATGTTTTTGCCGGTGGATTTATCTTTTAGTAGCGTATCCAGCACCGCCTGCACTTCCGGTGCGTGAAAGTCGATCAGTTGTTCCAACGGGGTATTCCTCGCTTTGCCTTAGCGTTGCGGCAAAAGTGTCAGTATTCTTATCACTTTTGCACCATTATGATAACAATATTATCACTTTCAAGCAAAACTGACAACAGGATTATCGGTTTTTGTCAAAAGCGACAATACTATTTATACTGGTAGCAAAGAAAGGCAGGGAATTAGGATGATTGGCGAACGGCTCGCAGAATTACGCAAATTAAGCGGTGAAACGCAAGAAGATTTGGCAAAAGCGTTTCATGTTTCAGTACCTACCGTCCGCACATGGGAACGCGACAAAGCATCTCCCAGCCATGAAGTTTTGATTGCGCTCTGCAAGCGTTACGGCACCTCCGCCGACTACCTGCTGGGTCTGACCGACATCGACCCCTCGGACGAAGCCCGCAAACAGCGCCAGCGCCTGACCGAAGAAGAACAAAACGAGATGCACCGCTACGAAGAATATCTGTTGTGGAAACGAAACAAAAACAGCCGCACAGCGAGACCGTGAGGGGTCAAGTCGCTGTGCGGCTGTTGCTATAATGGCTATAATGGGTATCATTAGTATTATTGATTTATGAGAAATGTTGTGGTAAAATCAAAATGGTTAATTATATAGATAAGGCAGGTGTCTTCCTTGATTAAAAAAATCAGTGTAGTAAAATACCGCAAATTGGAAAATCTGGATTTTTCGTTCTCAAAAAACATTAATGTCATATCAGGCACAAATGGCACCTGTAAAACCTCGCTGTTGCATATGGTAAGTAATTCTTTTCAAGCAGTCACTCAAAGATGCGACTGGGTGTCCGATAAATCTTGTTTGGAAATTATAAAACAGGTGAATAGCCTGACAAATCCAAAAATTGAATCTCTAACCAAAGGCGATAAATTGCACAACGATCCGGCTAATGGGATAAAGGGAACAATTTATACTGTAGAGTATTACGGAAATACCTCTATTGAATTTAGAAAGCATAACTCCAAACTGAATAATCGATATGCTGTTAAGCCATGGTATCGTCCCGGTACATCTGAAAAACTACCCTTTTGTCCGGTCATTTATTTAGGACTGGCACGGTTGTATCCGTTTGGTGAATATCTTAATGATGAGGCGGTACGAAGAATCAAAAAGAGCCTTCCAACTGAATATCAAGAATTTATTTCAGGAATATACAGCAGTTTGTCTGGAATCAACATCTCTTCCATGAGTACTCAAAAAATGGGAGATATAAAAACACGTGCGGATTTTGAAAGTGACAAAGAAGGAATTGACTCTAATACCATTTCCGCTGGAGAAGACAATCTTTTTATTATTTGTGCATTAGTGTCTCTAAGATATTATTTTGAAAAAATTACAAGTACGAGGGATATTGAGAGTATTCTGCTAATTGATGAATTTGATGCAACTCTCCATCCTTCACTACAAAATCGCCTGTTAAAGATATTTAGGGAATATTCTGAAAAATATAAAATTCAAATTATTTTTACTACGCACAGCTTATCAACGGTTGAAGTAGCTTTAAAGAATAAAGATAATGTCATTTACCTGATTGATAATGTATCTAATGCCCTTATTATGGATTCCCCGGACATTTATAAGATTAAACGACATCTGTCTGGAATTACAGGCGATGATATTTATTTAAGTAAATCTATTCCTATTTTTACAGAAGACGCAGAAGCTCGATTGTTTATGAGAATTCTATTTGAGTTCTATGAAGAAACCTATCCGGAATTTTCAGGCGTTTGCAGATTTTTTCACCCAGTTGAGGCTAATATTGGGTGTAAGAACTTGATTTCAATTTTTAGCGATTCCTATCTATTGCAAACAACAATGCGGTGCGCTTGTGTTCTCGATGGAGATCAAGAGTCAAACGTTGATTTCAACAAATATATTATTGCGCTACCTGGAAATGATTCTCCGGAGCATGTGATTATGAACTATGCGCAACAGATTTACAATAGTGACTCTCCTTTCTGGACAAATTCTGTTATTCTCGATTTGAATTATGGAAAGGCACATTTCAGAGATGATGTTAAGCCTGACATTGACAGCATCGAGGAAGAATTGCAAAGATTACACAATTCTAATCAAAGCACCCATGGAGTAGATAGAGAACTCCGAAAAAAAGTATTTAATACACACCAGCGCTTTTTTGAACTCTTATTTAAACAGTGGGTTCGTGATAAGGAAAATGAGGTGGCAGTAAAGAGATTTTATAAACGTCTCAACATCATTTTTAAAAAAGTTGCAGAGTTTCATGGAATAAATCCGCAATTGTGGACTGTAAGATAATATCAGTTAGGAAGGATGTGATGCTATGCCAGCCACTGTTTCCCCGCTTAGATATCCCGGGGGAAAGACGAAGTTCTATACTTACGTAAGAGAAATCTTGTCCTGCAACGATATGCTTGGGGAAACTTATATTGAGCCTTTTGCTGGTGGTGCAGGGCTAGCGTTAAAACTTCTTCTCAATGAAGATGTTTCACGGATTGTCATTAACGACTTTGATCCGGCAATTTATTCATTTTGGCACAGTGTGCTTTATGAAACCGAAGCTTTTTGTGAATTGATTGAGAATGCAATTTTAACGACAAATCAATGGAATTTACAGCATAGTATTTATTTGGAATCGGACACATCAGATCCTTTGACGCTTGGATTTGCAACGTTTTACTTAAATAGAACAAATATTTCCGGCGTTGTAAAAGGCGGTATGATTGGCGGACAAGGACAAAATGGAAAATATGGATTGGATGCTCGTTTTAATCGTCAAACATTGATTGAAAAAATAAAAACTATTGCCTCGCATAAAGAACAAATTGTTTTGCTTAATTTAGATGCGAGGGAACTTCTTCAGCCGCGACAACTTCGTAAATTCTATAAAATATTTATTAATTTGGACCCTCCTTATGTAAAAAAAGGCGCTCAACTTTATAAAAATGCTTTTAGCGAGTCAGATCATAGAGAACTCTGCGAATTAGTAAAACAATGTCGCAGAAAATGGATCGTTACCTATGATGTTTGTCCTTTAGTTGCAGATTTATATAAGTCATATCGTAGTAGCTATCTTGACGTGACATATAGCATTCAGGCAAGTAAAAAGGCGAAAGAATATATCTTTTTCAGTGATACATTAGTATTACCGAAAGAAATCAAAATTAGATGTGCTGGCATAGAGTGATTTTAAATAAAAGCATCCCCTCCACTAATCTAAAGCAAAATAATAAAACTAACTCCCATGATTTACAAGCACTTGCCTGCCTGCAAATCATGGGAGTTCTCTTTATATCACCTTAAAATACTTCAACGCTTCCACAATGGCATCCGCTTTTTCCTTCGGACACTTAGGCTGCTTGGCGTTTTCAGATTTGGGCTTATTGTAATTTTCCCGCTCAATGATGCCATATTTCTGCTTCACCTGCGCAATATAGAGTTTGGATACCTTCAACTGGTGGTGCTCCTACACATCATCCCGGATTGCTTTGTAGGTGGCCTTACTCTCGGCGACAGTCACGTCCAGTTCGTCCATGCGATGTCACGGTCAGCGGTGGTGAGCTGCAACTATCATAGATTCCCTGACAGAAATTCTTTTGCACCCCCAGCGGAGCAGCCGCTTGCCTTCTGTCTGAACTATCCGGAATTTCCGGATAGTTGCCCCCCCTATTTGAGTTTTCCCCCTCTTCCCCCTGTAAACGAAAAAGCTGACGGTGCGAATCTTGCGGCATCCGTCAGCTTTTTGTGTCATTCAAGGCTCTTATAAAATGGTGTAATTGTGGTGTAGTAAGCTGCGTAAAACGAAAAATTTTAATTTAATATCGTTATTATTTTACGTTTTCAAAGATATTGCCGTGGCAGATAAAAAGCACTCTTGTCATGTCAAAGTATTTCCTTTTATCCTATCATTTCAGGTTCGGAAAGCGTATATCAAAAATTCAGTTCTGCTTCAAGAACTCCCGCAGTACATCCTCCGGGCGGGGGGTGTGGTTCGGGTACTTCTCCCGCAGAGGTACGGCAGCGCCATCCATGATGTAAGGCGTGCCTACAATGTCCAGCATGGAAACATCGTTGTAGTTGTCGCCAAAGGCCATGACATCCGCAGGGTCAATGCCCAGTGTCCTGCAGATGCTGCGCACACCGATGCCCTTGTTGGCAAAGGTGGTATCGATCCAGTACGGGCCCGCCACCGCACAGTTCGCCGCTTTCCACCGTGGGACAAACCGTTCTGTATAGGCCCCCACGCCCTCGTGCAGATACACCGATACCTTTGTGATCTCCTCCGGCACCTCAGATGGGGCATGAATGATCTGATAGTTGTTCCCGATAAACTGGATACGCTGGAGCATTCCCATGCCCCGTTCCATCAGGTAGGCGGTATTCTGACCGGAGAGCATCACTTCGCCCTGCCCGTCGCTGCGGGTCCACAGGTCGTTGGCAATTTCTTCGGCCAGTGCACGGGGCATCGGGTTCTTGGCGATGCACTGTTCGTCTTTATAGATCACGCCGCCGTTCTCACAAAGAAACACGCAACAGTCTGCCACCGGTGCAAAGAGCTTGCGCAGGCTGGTATACTGCCGGCCGGATGCCGGGCAGAACAAAATACCGCGCCGATGCAGCTCCCGTATCTGTTCAAAGATCTCGTCTTCCAGTTCCTTTTTGCCGTATTGCAGCAGCGTACCGTCAATGTCGCTGCAGATCAGTCTGATAGGCATTTTCTGTCCTCATCTCTATAATCAATTTCTTTCCGACAATTCTACCAGCGGGTCGCCTTCCTGCGTCCGCATTCACAGGATATATTCCATCTGCCGTTCCTTTGTTTTCATGCCCATCTTTTCGTAGAAGTGCTCTGCCGAGGTGTTTCCTGCCCAGACGTTCAGGGTCACCTCATAGCAGCCCAGCTCTTTTGCCTGTTGTTTCACGTATTCAAACAGACTTTCTCCGATGTGCTGCCCCCGTGCCTGCCGGTCAACACAAAGGTCATCAACAAACAAGGACTTGAAGGGCACCATGTTAGTGAAAAAAGGCTGTTCTTTGAGCTGACAGAAGGCGTAGCCCATGCACACATCGTCCTTGTCCACCGCAACATAGATGGGTTTATCCTCCTGCTTCAAAAGCTCTGCCAGCTGGCCGACAGTGTATTTGGTGGTGCCGGAGATAAATATATCCGGGCGGATCTCTGCATGGATCTGCAATACCTGCCCCAGCAGCGCAAGAAGTCTGGGAATATCTTTTTCCTCTGCCTTACGGATCTTCATTTTACTTCCCACACAAGCACATACAGCGCAGTCATTTTCCTGGACAGACGGGAATTTGAACAGGTTCAGCCCGGTAACCGGATCATATGCACGGTCTACCGTTCCGTCCAGAACATCGACCACCATTTCGCAGGTGGCGCTGACCACCGCCCGGTTCAGATGCCCGCCGAACACCTCACCCTTGTCGTTTCCGGCGCTCATGTGCAGATGGGTGTAAAATTCACCGTTCATGGTGTTGATGGTTCCGGTCAGCGAAACGATCTCAAAGCTTCCGCTGAAGGTGTTGGCGTAGTATTTCTTTTCAGCTACATTGTATACGCCCACCATAAAGCTGTTGGTGGCCCCCAGCGCCTGAACGGCGGCAAGGCGGATCTTTTCCTTCAGAGCAAGCTCCTTTACTTTTTCAAGGATCTCCTCGTCCTTGTCGATGCGGACAATGATCTTACTGCCAAAGCGTTTGTATTCCATCGCAAAATATCTCCTTCAAACAAGACTTTCTTCGTCTTACTCTCCCAGCACCTCGCCCAATGCCAGCACGGCGTTGCGGACGCACTCCGGGCATGGGCACAGCGGTGCGCCGGTCTCCATACCCTTCAGCTCCTTGCAGAGGGTGGCACCGCACTTATCCTGAAAATTTTGCAGCAGTTCCTTGGAAATGCGGGGCGTACCCTTGCCGTCTGTAGCAACGCCCGCCACCATCACAGCGCCGATCAGTGCGCCGCAGGTGCTTTCCATGCAGCCCATACCGGCGGCATAGCCTGCGCCCAGCTTCATCAGGGTGTCGGTATCTACCGGCAACCTGTCCTCAAATGCCTTCAGCACCGCCTGTGCGCAGTTGCACTGTCCGGCGGCTTTCCATGCGGCAGCCTGTGCTGCCCGTTCTTCGATGTTCATTTTACAGTCCTCTTTCTTCAAAGTATCCACAAATTGCTTTTACGCTCCACAATACGGTATCGTCCTGATACACAGCTTTCTATCCGCATCAAAGGTATTTCCGGATGGTCGGCACAAGAACATTCATATCGATCGGCTTTGCAACATGGTCGTTCATCCCGGCATCCAGTGCCGCCTGCCTATCTTCGGAAAAGGCATTTGCAGTCATGGCGATGATCGGGATATCCGCTTTTTGGGGGTCTTCCATTCTCCGGATCTTTTTTGCTGCATCGTAGCCGTTCATCACAGGCATCTGGATGTCCATAAGGATCAGCTGATAGGTTCCGTTCGCAGCTTTTTCCAGCATATCCACACATTCCACGCCGTCTTTGGCGCGTTCTACCGTGCAGCCCTCTTCCTGCAGCAGTTCGGTGGCGATTTCTGCATTGAGGTCGTTGTCCTCGGTCAGCAGGATCTTCACACCGAGCAGGCTCTTTTTGTCCGAAGAAGTGGTATCCCGTTTCGCCTGTGTTTCCTCCTGCGAAGCAATGCGGCAGGGAATGGTCACAGTAAACGTGGAGCCAACACCGATTATACTCTCCACCTCCACGGTGCCGCCCATCAGCCCGACCAGCTTTTTCACGATGCCCATCCCGATGCCGCTGCCCTCCACTTTGCTGACAGTGGAAGTGCGTTCCCGTTCAAATGGCTCAAAGATATGCTTCTGGAACTCCTGCGACATCCCGATGCCGTTATCGGCAACCGTGATCACCGTATCGCACCAGCCCTCTTTTTTGCCGGGCTTCTGCGTGACATCACAGTGGATCGTGCCGCAGGCACCTGTGTATTTGACCGCGTTGCTGACAAGGTTTGTACAGACCTCGGTCAGATGCGGAACATCCGCATAGATATACGGATGCAGCAGATGTGCTGTCACCGTAAGCGTCTGCCCCTTGCTGTCTGCCTGATTCTGGAACATCGCAATGCAATTGCGGAAATCTTTCTCGATATCCGAAACAGAATATTCGATCTCCGTCTTGTCGTTCTCGATCCGGGCAAGATCCAGAACATTGTTCAGCAGCATCAGCAGGTTCTGTCCGCACACCTGAATGTTCTCCATGTATTTTTCCAGCTTTGCAGGGTCGTCCAGATGCCGGGAGGCAAGGTCCGCATAGCCGATAATGGCGTTCATGGGGGTGCGGATATCATGGGACATATTGAACAGGAAGGTGGATTTGGCGCGGTTCGCACTCTCGGCGTTTTCCACAGCGACCTGCAGCTTTGCATTCAGTTCCTGCGTATCGTTTGCAGCTTTCTTTGCAGCGGCTTCGGCTTTACGCGCCTTCCGGAGCAGCTTCAGGATCATGAGCAGAACAGCTGCAACAGCAATGCTGCCGATCAGCAGGACCATGAAGAAGTTATCCTTTATGAATTCGCTCAGGGTAACTTTCCGCGAAGAGCTTTCATACATCGCAAGAGAGCTGGTAAGCATATTGACTGGCATTGCCTTGATCGTTTTGTTCAGGATGGACAGCAGGCTGCTGTTTCCGCTATTGACCGCAAAGCAGGATTTGACAGGGTTTAGCAGCGGAACGCTGTAAAAGCCGTATTTCTTACTGTATTTCTCCTCACTGCTGACCCCTGTGACAATGCAGTCCGCCTGCCCGTCTCTGACCCGCTTTGCCCCATCCTCCTGTGTATCGCAGTCCACGATCTCCCACTGCGGATAATAGAACGCAATGTACTTTTTCAGGGAGAGCTTGTTTTGGGGGACGGCAATGCGGTTCGCCTTGTTTTCGTTAAAGTGCTGTTTGTTCGTGACCGCCATCAGGTTGGAGGTCCACGTTGTGTTGGTACAGGCAAAGTGATACTCTTCCGCCAGATTCGGGTTCTGGTCGAAATGGAAGATCATGTCGATCTCGCCTGATTTCAGCGCATTGAGTTCTGTTTCCTTGCTGTCATAGCCGACGATCTGGAATTCCAGCTTCTGGTTTCCCAGACATCCTGTTGCAAACTGAATATAGTCCGCGATCGCCCCGGTAAGCTCCCCGGTGGCAGGGTCAAAGGTGCTGACGCCGCGATCACCCGTCAGAAAGCCCATCTTGATGGCACCGTGCTCTCTGAGCCACGCCTTTTCCTCCCCCGTAAGGATGGGCGTATAATCCATCGAGAAATACCTTTTATACAGATCCGCCGTATAAAAAGGATCCGAGTCCTCCAACGCGCGCATCGCATAGTCTATTTCTTCCTTGATATCCGGACGGTCTTTGTTGATCGCATAGTAGATGCCTGATTTACCAACGCAGGTTATGGTCGAGATGCCAAGCTCTGCCCAGAAGGATTCTTCCAGTGAAACAAAGCAGTCGATCTCGTGGTTTGCCAGCTTTTGCTTCACATCCTCGTTGTTGGAGATGTTGACGTGTTCCGTTTTCAGGCCGTATTTTTCTTCCCATTCGGTCAGCATCACTTCCGGCTCAGTTCCCATCAGAACACCGATCTTTTTACCGTTCAGCGTTTTGAAGTTGGAAGTGGAGATGTCTGCGCGCGAGAGATCGGCGTAGAGGTAATATTTTTCTTCCCCCATCGGCTCGTCCGAAAACAGCATCTCCTCCGCGCGGTCTTCCGTATAGGAAATATCGCCCATGATGTCGATCTCGCCGTTTTCAAGTTTTTCAAAGCAGTCTGACCAGTCGCAGGTCACATACTCGAACTGCCAGCCTGTATAGCCGGATAAGGTCTCCAGCAATTCATAGCCGTAGCCCTTTCTTGCGCCCTTCTCGTTGATATAGTTGAAGGTATCCTCAAACGAGCCGACACGGACGACCTTTGCAGGGGCGGTTTCAGCGGCAGCTTTTACTGGGAACACAGCTGGCAGCAACAGCAGCAGGCTCAGCATCACACAGACGCTTTTCCGCATCAGCGTCTGCATGGTTTCGCTCATTCCAGATTTTTTCATGATTTCCCAATCTTTCTCCGCCCCAGACGGCCGCATTCCGGTTTCATTTCCATTGCACAGGTTTCAAGAAGTTCATTGCAGCATTGATCCCGTCAGGTTGTCAGCAGCTTTTTTGAACAGTATAACAGTATATATACCAATGTATACAGTATATATTGTAACATTCTAACAGAAGCGTTTCAAGTGATTTTGCTTGCTATGTCTTTATTTTCCCCTTCCTACGCCATCAGGGGAAGGGGCATATTGTGAACATCAGCTCTGTTGCTGCCGTAGCGCACATTCCGTTCCAGACCTTCTACTCCGCAAGCAAAGCTGCCGTTTTCTCTTACTCCTATGCGCTGGCAAACGAAGTCAAACCCTACGGCATCCATGTTACCGTCGTAGAGTTGGGCGGATATCTGCACCGGGTTTACAAAAGCACGTCAGAAAAGCATTCTCGGAGATGATGAATACGGCGGGCGTATCTCCCGGAGCGTCAGTCAGATGGAGCACGACGAGCAAAACGGCATGGACCCGGCAGACATCGGACGGTACATCGCCGGCATTGTGGAAAAAAAGAAACCGGCAGTCGTTTATGCTGCCGGTGTACAGTATAAATTCCTGAGCCTTTTGTGCAAGCTTCTGCCTGCCGCAGCACGAGGAAAGATCGTAGGAAAAATATACGGGTAACAGGCGCAACGCTCCACAAAGTGCATCTTGACAAAGTTTCCGGAATATCGTATGATCTCTCCAGAAAAGTCGCCAACGGGCGGCTTTTCTCAAGGCAAGAAGTTAGTTGTTGCTAACATTTGAATTTCTGTCCTGAAAATATGACGGAGACGCTCGCCCTGCACTGTCGTACAGCAACACCAAAATCAACAGGAGAAGATGATGAAAAGACTATTAAAGGCATTTTGGATCGTACTTGGTTTTCTTTGCATGGTTCTGGGCACTGTGGGGATCGTACTCCCCATTCTGCCCACGGTCCCCTTCTACATGGCGACCCTGCTCTGCTTTGCAAAAAGCTCCCAAAAACTGCACGATTGGTTCGTAGGTACGAACTTATACAAAAAGCATCTGGACAGCTTCGTTCAGAAAAAAGCCATGACAGCCGGAACAAAATGCAAGATCATCGCAATGGTCACCGCTGTTATGGCCATTGGCTTTCTTTGCATGAAAAATGCGCCCATTGGCAGGTTCTGCATTGCCGTGGTGTGGGTCTGCCATTTGCTGTACTTCGCCCTGCGGGTCAAGACTATAAAGCCTGCTGAACAGGAACCGGAGAACGCCGAGTAAATCAAACTTCTCTGTTATACTCCAAACACCGTTTTTGTCAGTCGGATGCCTGCCGCCGTTTTCATGGTATGTTCCATAAAAGATCGGATCGCCTGCTGGCTGTACCCGCTTTCGGATGCATTGACGATATAATCCGCTTCGATCAGGATCTGGTAGTCGATGCCGTCGATCTGCTCCGGGCTGTGGTGGTGTCCCACCAGATAAGCCACCCGGTCGATCTGTGCCGCCGTCATGCCAGTGTCTGCCAGAAACGCCCGCACCAGCGGGTCACCTTCCTGCTCCTGATAGCTGCCGTTGGTGCTGCCGTATTTCTTGCGGCAGAGCGGACAGGCAATGTCGTGGGTGATCGCCGCCACTTCCAGAATAAACTGGGTTTCTGCGTCCAGCCCTTCCAGTTCACCGATGGTTTTGGCATAGGTCCACACGCAGCTCAGGTGCGTGATGTCGTGAATGTTTCCCTCGGAAAAGGCGATCATCTTTTCCATGATCTGTGCGATCGTCATCATTTGGTTTTCCCTCCCTACTCGCTGATGTGCATTGGTTTTCTCCGTTATTTCGACTGTGCAAACTGATACGCCTGCCCGATCCAGTCAAACAGCTCTTCGTCCAGATCGGACGGGCTGCTGATGACAAACAAAGCGGTATAGGTCTGCCCGGTGCATTCAATCCAGAATTTTTCCGTCAATGGAGATGGTGACCACCTGCCACGGAATGAACTTTCCGCTGGCCTGCAGCGCCTTTTTCGCTGCCATCTCCAAGCCGCCGCAGCAGGGCACCTCCATGCGGAGGATGGTCACGCTCTGGATATCGTTATTGCGCAGGATCTCGGTGAGCTTTTCGCTGTAATCCACAGCGTCCAGCTTCGGGCAGCCGATGAGAGTCACCTTGCCGCGCATAAACTCCTGATGGAAATTGGCGTAGGCATATGCCGTGCAGTCTGCTGCGATCAGGAGCTTTGCGCCCGCAAAGTAGGGCGCATGGACAGGTGCCAGCTTGATCTGCACCGGCCAGTTGCGCAGGCGGGAGACCGGCTGCGCGGGGGCAGAAACTGCGCTTTCGGCAGCCTCCGGCTGTTCCAGCATCCGCATCCGGGAGCCGGGGCAGCCGCCCTCGTGGAGGTGCTTCATCTTTTCCTGCAGCTCCTTCTTCTTTTTGTTCTCCTGCACTGCTGCCTCGTCGTAAGCGGGGGCTTCCCGCTCTTCAAAGGTGATGGCACCGGTGGGACAGCCCGGCAGGCAGTCACCAAAGCCATCGCAGAAATTTTCCCGCACCAGCTTTGCTTTGCCGTTGATGATATCAATGGCTCCCTCGTGGCAGGCGGTTGCGCACAGCCCGCAGCCGTTGCATTTTTCTTCGTCAATATGGATGATCTTCCGAATCATATCTATTTCCTCCAATTTGGGGTGTTTTTTGCATTTGCAGCCTTATTATAGTATACTAAAGGCAACTTGTATGTTTGAATTCCAACAAGGAGAGCCTTTATGCAAAAATATCTGCCTGTTCTGCGGAGCTGCCCCTTCTTTACCGGGCTTACCGATGATGAAATTTTGTCCATCCTGCACTGTGTCAGTGCGGCAAAGATCACCCGCCCCCGGGGCTCCTATATTTTCCGTGCCGGAGAATCCACAGAGGTCATGGGGCTCATGCTGTCCGGCTCCACCCTTGTGATACAGGAGGACCTTTGGGGACACCGCAACATCCTGTCCAAGTGCAATACCGGGGACTTTTTCGGGGAGCCTTACGCCGCCACCCCCGGTGCCATCCTGAACATCAGCGTGGTGGCAGAGGAGGATTGCGAGATCCTGCTGCTGAACGTCAAGCGGCTGCTCACCTCCTGCCCCACCGCCTGCGACCATCACCAGAAGCTCATCCGCAATCTGGTCAGTGTTCTGGCAAACAAAATACTGCTTTTTAACGATAAGATCACCCATGTCAGCAAGCGCACCACCCGGGAAAAGCTGCTGTCCTACCTGTCTGCCGAGTCCATCCGGCAGTCTTCCCTCTCCTTTGACATTCCCTTTGACCGCCAGCAGCTGGCAGATTTTCTCTGCGTGGAACGTGCCGCCATGTCGGTGGAACTTTCCAAGCTGCAAAAGGAAGGGCTGCTGGTCACAAAGCGGAATCATTTTGAGCTGTTGACCCGTTGACCGTTTTATGCGCCGCCCGCAGGCGTTTCGTCAGGCAGTTCTCCACTGCCGGGATGTGCGGACATAAAAAGAACGGACAACCGTTTCAGGGTCGTCCGCAGATGGTATGCAGCAATTTGGTGATCTGTCAAGCTGGAACTTGTCGGGGCGAGGCCCCTCCATCTTGCTGCCGCAAGACCGTTCGGTCACTTAAAAGCCCCACTGGGGCTTTCATTGTTCCGCTTCGCTCCACAAACGCGAACTTGTCAGGGCGAGGCCCCTCCATCTTGCTGCCGCAAGACCGTTCGGTCACTTAAAAGCCCCACTGGGGCTTTCATTGTTCCGCTTCGCTCCACAAACGCGAACTTGTCGGGGTGAGGCCCCTCCATCTTGCTGCCGCAAGACCATTCGGTCACTTAAAAGCCCCACTGGGGCTTTTATTGTTCCGCTTTGCTCCACAAGCGCAAATTTTTATTTCTGTTGCCATGTCATCACATACTCTTTTTCTCCGGTAGCCTCATCCAAACCACTATGCTGAATCTCAAATCCTTCTCTTTGATAAAAGGATATTGCCCGTACGTTCTTTTGGTATACGTTCAAGAACAGCTTATTCCTTTTATCCTTTGCATAATTCAGTAGAATTTTACCTATCCCCTGCGATTGCATTTCACCAGAAACAAAAATGCTCTCAACATGTTCATCATTTATCCCTATAAAGCCCTGTATTTCTGTATCATACGCATACACATAAACCTCTGCTTGCAACAGTGCTTCTTTTACTGATTTAAAATTGCTTTTCCAGTATTGGGCGGGGATAAAATCATGTGCCTTTATATTTGTATCCAACCATATATCTGCAACTTTATTTATATCATTCCTTTGTAATTCTCTAATCATAACGGTGACTCTCCACAAATTTCGGGTTGTCGAGTTGAGCATACCAGATAAGCGAACGCTCTAAACTTACAGCTCGGTTTTCACCGCAAGCTGCTCCTGCTTTTCTTTTTCGTCAGCGATCTGGACATCAACATCTTCGCGCATCTTTTTCAGAAGTGCAAGGACTCTCTTGATTTGACCTTTGGTGTTTTCTACTCTGCTCTGTGCCTGATTGATATGGTCCAGAACCGCCCAGTCTGCAAAGAGGCCGTCAAAGAAGAAATCCGCAAATTTCAAAAAGCTGTCTACCGCAACCTGAAGGTCTGCGGTGATCTCGACATCGGCAAGCTCAGTTTTGAACCGCCGCAGTTCCACTTGGAGCTGTTCGATTTGTTCCTGTGCATCGTCCAGTTCCTCATACTTGGCAAGATCGGCCATCAAACCGCCGCCCACTACATCCCATGTGCTCCAGCCCTCGGCATTGTCGAGGGTTTCGAGAACTTCGTTGACCGTATGCAGGGCAGTCTTTCCTGCGTTGATGGCCTCCAGCAGTTCCCGCTTTTGGACTTTCAGTGCGGCAATACGGCTTTCGCTTTCCGCAACTTGCTGTGCGGCCGGGTGGGCAGAGGCTTTGATGCTTTTGATCTTTTCAGAAAGAGCAGCTTGATACCGCCTTTCGCAATCGGACAGCCTTACCAGCCTATTTTGAACCTGCTCCAAGTCGGCATCAACGGAAGAAAGGTCATGGAGAGCCGCATCGTACTTGACACGGGCTGCATAGGCTTCCTGCCGTTCCTTGTCCAGCTTTTCATCCATCTTTCCGATGACCTGATAGAAAAATGCGGCAAGGCTGTGACCTTCCAAACGGTCAACGTCAGCCTGTTCCGCCAGCTTGATTTTTTCCAGCTTTTTCAGACGATCAGCAAGCGTATCTCTCTGGGCGGTCAGCTCTTTCTGTTTTGCTTCACAGCTTTTCTTTTCTGCGACCTGCTGCCAAAGCTCTTTCAACGTAGAATCACTCATATGGAATGTCCTTTCCCGGCATTACATTTCTTCGTTTAGAAGCCGGTTCAAAAAATGCTGCCGATCATTTACAAATGTTTTGGCGATAACGTAGCTGTCCGTACAGCACTCCTTGCTGCATAATGTAGGAAACGCTTAGTTCCGCTGGAATCCAAGATAGCGGGTACCCTGAAAATTCAGCTTTCCAATGTCACCCTCTACAAGCATTCCGTAGTCCGAACCACTTACGGTAAGTTCCATGCGGTCGCCGCTCTCTACCTGAAAGGTCACATAATAGGTCGTGAACGTATGCATCATCGTATTGTCTGTATGGTGGCGAGAAACTTCCGTGCGCTTTGCCACCACCGTTGCCGGCACGGTCAGCCGCGGCGAATGGTTGTTTTTATTCCATGTGCTGATATTTCCGATGATGGTGTATAGGATCATGCCCAAAACCACAAGGAACAGGATGGGAAACAGGATGCTGAACAACAGATCAAATCCAGCGTAAAACATTTCATTCCTCCAAAATTTCTTCCAGCAGGTCCTTTACATCATCCAGAAAAGATTCTTCTCCGAGGGTGTTCACCTTAAAGAACACCGCTTGACTGCCTCCTGCGGTGATGGCAGACAGCTGGATCGGACTGTCCGCATTCTGGAACATGGTCAGCGTCAGACTCAGGCGGTTGCCGCCCATCATGCTGTACCGTTCAAACACACGGACACTGCACCGGGCATCGCCCTCTTTGAAATCACTGCCTGCCTCTAAATCTGCCGACCAACTGCTGTCCGGGATCTCCTTTTCCAGCTTCCGAAGCAGCTTGTCAAAGTTTTTGTTTCGGATGGTCTTTTCAAAGATTGCCATAATGGTTCCTCCGTTCTGACAATTAAAATTCAGTCCCTTATTTTTGATACGAGCAGAGACACCGGGAAATTGCAGAGAAATCGCTTGAAGAGAGGAATTTTGTCTGATATGATTATAGCATATCTTTCGGGAGAACAAAATACTTTATGTACGCCGCCCGCAGTCAGGAAAAAAGGCAAGCCCTCCTTCATAAATTACAGTAACCGTTTATGACGCTTTGGGGAGGGGTCGGCATGTTTTTATCTCTTCTGCAATTTTTTGCCACAAAGTTTCTGGTTCTGGCGCTTCATCTGGAAAGCGGCAGTTTTCTGCTATCTTTGCGGATGTCAAAAAAGCTTTCCAGCATACTCATAAGTATCGGAAAGACTGATGATACCAGTTTTATCGGATGGTTCTGCGGAGCCATCCGTTTTTTCATATTCAGATCGCATTTTTTCTGTTTTCTCTTGACGATGCCCCGCTAATGGAGTAGGATGGTGCTGCAAAAAAAGATTGCAGAAGCTGTTGCTCTGAAATACAGAAAAAGGCCGTCCGGCACCGTAGCAGGGCAGCCTTTACAACTACAAGGATGTGTCTCTATGAAACTCAAACAATTCATTCAGCAGGAAACGGTCCTCACCGCAGCCGCTGTGCTGGCCGTTGTCTCCGCCTTCTTTGTTCCGCCGGATGTGCAGTATCTCGGCTATATCGATCTGCGCACGCTGGCGATTCTGTTTTCCCTGATGACGGTCATGGCCGGGCTGCGGCGGCAGGGCTTTTTTGATGGACTGGGGCGGGCATTGCTGTCCCGCACCCACAGCACCTTTCAGCTGACGCTGGTACTGGTCGGGTTGTGTTTTTTCGGAAGCATGTTCATCACCAACGATGTTTCCCTGCTGACCTTCGTTCCCTTTACATTCGTGGTTCTGAGCCGTCTGGGAGCAGATGTCCGCTGCTCCCTTCTGATCCCGGTCGTCTGTATGCAGACCATTGCGGCTAACCTTGGCAGTATGCTGACCCCCATCGGCAACCCGCAGAACCTCTATCTTTACGGAAAAAGCGGCATGAGCATCGGGGGATTTGTGCTTCTTATGCTGCCCTACACCCTAGTCTCTCTGCTCCTGCTGCTGGCTTGGGCAGCAATGGTCTGCCGGAAAGCCTCTGCCGCCCTCTCCGTGGACGAGCTTGTTTCTTCCTCTGCATCTCAGGGAGATCAGAAGATCATCCTGCTGTATCTGGTTCTGTTTGCCGTTTGCCTGCTGTCCGTGATCCGGGTGCTGCCCTATGGCATTGCCTTTACCGCTGTACTCGTCTGCGCCCTTTTTGCAGACCCACGCACCTTGCGGACAGTGGACTGTTCCCTGCTTCTGACCTTTGTGGCTTTTTTCATCTTCATTGGTAATCTGGGCCGCGTTCCGGCCTTTTCCGGCTGGCTGCAGGAATTTCTGACCGGCCGTGAAGTTCTGGTGGCGGTTCTTGCTTCGCAGGTCACCAGTAATGTTCCCGCCGCCCTGCTGCTGTCCGGGTTCACGGCAGAGACACAAGCCCTCATCATCGGCACCAATCTGGGAGGTCTTGGCACTCTGATTGCATCCATGGCCAGTCTTATTTCCTACCGACAGATTGCACGGGAGCTGCCACAGGGGAAGAAGCAGTATTTTGGGCTGTTCACCCTGTCCAACCTGATCTTCCTTGCGATCCTGCTGGGCGTGTGGTTCTTGCTCCGTTGACCGTGGCAGGTGACTTATGGTTTTTCTATAAAGTTAAAAAGGGGAGTTCCGTCACGGACGAAGATCCGGGCAGAACTCCCCTTTACATTTATCTTGTTATTCCTTACTGGCCTTCCGGCTCTTTGCAGACGTCCACCCAGCCCTCGGCTCCGGCGGCTGCTTCCAGCTCCTGCAAGGTCAGCTTGACGGCGGTGTGGCCGTTGCCCGCCGCCGGGTAGACGGTGTCGAACTTGCGCAGGCTCTCGTCCAGATAGACCGCCACGCCCTCGTTCACCCCAAAGGGGCACACACCGCCGGGGGCATGACCCACATAGGCTTCCACCTCATCGTAGGGGATCATTTTGGCCTTGATGTGGAACAGGCTCTTGTACTTGTGGTTGTCCAGCTTTGCCGTGCCCTCGGTGACGATGAGCACCGGCTTTTCGCCCTGCAAAACCGACAGCGTTTTGGCGATGCTGGCAGGCTCTACGCCCAGTGCGTGAGCTGCCTCTGCCACGGTTGCCGAGGACTCGTTCAGCACAATGACATGGTCTCCCAGACCTTTTTCTTCCAGGTCTGCTTTTGCTTTTTCAAAGGACATTTTCCCACTTTCCCACTCTTATTCGGTGATGGCCCAGACCCGTGCGGGCAGACCGGTCGCACCCTCGATGCGAGGGTAAGAAACAATGACCACCGCACCGGCAGGCTGTACTTTATCCAGATTTGCAAGCACCTCCACCTGCAGCTTGTCGTTGTCCAGAACATAGCGCTCGCAGGCAAGGTCGCCCTTTTCCTCCGCCACCGCAGAGGAATCGGTATCCAGCGTTTCGTGGCCGTTGGCGGCGGCATTGCGCACCTTGTAGATATACTCCAATGCTTCCAGCGACCAGCCGGGGGCATTTTCTTTGCCCTCTGCGTCGATGCCGGACAGCGCATCCATATCCGGCCACTTCTTATACCAGTCGCTGCGCAGAGCCACCAGCGCACCATCCGGGATTGGACCGTACTTTGCCTCGTAGGCCTTGATGTCCTCCACCGTCACAGCGTAGCGGGGGTCTTTCTTGGCCTGCTCAGAAATATCTTTGACCACCAGCGGGAAGATCAGATCGTTCACATCGTACTTTTCGGACAGCGCTTTGCCCTTGATGAAGTGACCCGGGAAGTCGATATGGGTACCGAACTGTCCGGGGAATTTGAAGGTCTGGATCAGGCATTCCAGTTCCGGCTTGCCCCAGTCCCACACGGTCTTTGCCAGTTCCACAGAGCCTTCCGGGATGCCGGACCAGTAGGGGCTTTCGTTGTTCAGCGAGTGAGAAAGTTCCACCCAGCGATATTTTTTAGCATCTTTCAGTGCGTTCCACAGTTTATAATCAGCCATTGTCTGTTCTCCTTTTGTTGTGACGATGTATGTTCGGGCACTTCTCCCAGACAACGGCATCTTCCTGTTTTTTCTCAGTCTGTCTGCCGGAAATTTGTCTGGGAGCAGCGCATTCGCCCGGGCAGCCTGTGCCGGGCATCTGTTGTACGTTTCATCTGCCTGTGCTCCCTTGCTTGTGTTGGGGATAGTATAAACCCATTTTCGCACCATGTCAATAGGTTTATTTCTTCAATAACAAATCTGCCTTTTCATCACCCCATTGCCCGCTGCTTTACTCTTTCTTCAGCAGCCTTTTATAGCTCAGATCCATGGCAAAGGCACCAAGGGGAGCCGTCAGCACGATAGCCAGCACCGCCACGGTAAGCACGGTATCGCCGCAGGCAAAGCCCAACGCCAGCGGAATGCCGCCAATGGCAGCCTGCACGGTTGCCTTGGGGGTGTAGGCCATCATGGCGAAGAGCCGCTCCTTTTTGCTCAGGCTCGTGCCCAGAAGGCACACAAAAACGCCCAGCATCCGAAATACCAGCGCACCCACGATCAAAAGCAGCGCCTTTGCGCCCACCTTGCTCAGATAACCGATATTCACCATTGCGCCCACCAGCACAAACAGGAAGACCTCCGCTGCTACCCAGAGCTTGCCGTATTTTACCGAGAGCCTTTTTGCCACTACCGCTCTCTTTTTCTGCAGACCGATGCCGATAAACATAATGGCGATCAAGGCCGAGAAGGTGATGGCGGTGGTCAGGGCGTCCTCCGCTGCCACCAGCAGGAAGGAGATGCTCAAAATGATCAGCACCTTTGCGGTGTCCCGGATATGGACCTTTGCAAAGAAGTACGCCAACAGGGACCCGACCGCCAGACCCACCGCCATGCCCAACAGGATGGACACCGGGATGTTGACAAAACTGAGCAGAGAGGCACTTTCGCCCTGCATCACGCCCACAAAGGTGGAGAACAGCACAATAACGTACACGTCATCCACCGACGCCCCCGCAAGGATCAACTGCGGGATGCCCTGTTTTACGCCGTAGCCCTCATCCATGAGCCGGACCATCCGCGGCACCACCACCGCCGGGGAAACTGCCGCCAGCACAGCACCCAGAATCGCCGCCTCCAGCACCGTCAGCCCCATGAGCTTCGGTGCCAGCAAAAGCACGCCCATCAGCTCAAAAGACGCCGGAACAAAGCACATCAGAACGGCAGGCCGCCCCAGCTTTTTCAGCCCGGAAGTATCCAGCCCCAGCCCTGCACGGGTGAGAATGATGATCAGGGCAATCTTCCGCAGCTCTGGGGAGATGCCCAGAATGCTGCCGTCCAGCAGGTTCAGGACGTAGGGCCCCAGAACCATGCCGGTCGCCAGCATTCCCAGCAGGCTCGGCAGCCTGCACTTCTGACAAAGCCACCCCATGAACATCCCAACCATCAAAATCAGCGAAATACTCAGTAACATAAAAGTTCCTCCTTACCCACAACACGCAAAAAAGCTGACACCTTCTGCGTGATTTTCGTCGCAGAAGTCATCAGCTTTCTAAGCGGTTCAAGTAATCTGGTTACTTCGGGAGAACTTCATTCCCGTTTATTCTGTTGGCAGTATAGCACACCTGTCTCTCAAAAGCAACTCTGGTCTGTGCAGCGCCGGGGTTTACTCTGCCTCATGCGTCCTGTTGCTTTTCCAGTGCTTCAAAGTGATACCGGGGCTTCCCTTTGCTCTTTTTGCCGTACTCGATGGCCTCTTTGGGGCAATAGCAGATGCACGCCATGCAGTGGGTGCAGTCTTTGCCCCAGACCGGTTTGCCGTTTTCCAGATGGATGTTGTTCAGGGGACACAGTTCTGTGCACCTGCCGCAGCCGATGCAGGCATCCGTTGCCCGGAAGGCATCGGCTTTTACAAAGAAGCGATAGAACACCGGGTTCACCGGGCCGCTCATAAAGCGGTCGTAGAGGTTGTCTCTCGGCGGAGGAAATTCCTGCCCGGCCTTGAGCCGGGTCAACACCTTCTGAAGCGCAGGCTCTGCCTGCTCCACGATGCTCCGTGCCTGCTCCTTTTGGGGTGCATTGAACATGGCAATGTAATTTTCCGGCATGATGATCTGGGCTGTGCCCATGTACTGCAAGTGCTTTTGCGCCGCAAGCTGCCGGTTATAGCCCGCTGCATTGCCAATTTCGCTGCCGCAGTCCATCACAAACCAGATGCGCTCTGCCCCGGTCAGCGCGGTCTTGCCCAGCCACTCCGACACCACCCGGGGGATGCGCCATGCGTAGGTAGGCGTGACCAGCACCACATCCCGGCCAGTCTGCACCGGGGCGGTATTCCCTGCCTTGATGCAAGCGTTCAGGTCGTAAAGCGGCATCTCCAGCCCTTCGGCAATGCGCCGCGCCAGATACCGGCTGTTGCCGGTTCCCGTAAAATAAAGTACCATGGCTGTTTCCTCGTTTTTTGTGTGGTTTTCAGTTACCTGTCCGCCCGGCAAACTGGAATTTCTCACTTTTTCGTCTTAGGCGCAATAAGCAGCATGACTGTCACAAGAACGTATAAACCATACAGTAACCAAGTAATGGTATTGTTCCAAGGGAAACTCTTTTCTGGATGGTTCAATGCAAGCACTATAAATACAATAGCTACGATCAACATTATCACACCGATAATCCTTGATATACTCTTTTTCATGCAAAGCACTTCCTTGTCAAACTGGAATTGTTAATCTTGAACTGGTCCTATAATGCCAAATGCTATTGCATCAATAAAAAGCACGAACGCTATCACACAAACAATTAAAATTGTTGCAATGACTTTAATAACAAGTTGTTGATTTTGTCTTAAATTACTCTTACTAACAATCCTTAAGACAAAAATCAAAGCAACGAGGATGATAAAAGAAATAATATTATAAAGAACCACTGTTTTCATCTATGTGTCCTTCTTTTTTATATCAATTCCGAGTTGTCGTTCTTCGTATGCCATAGTCTCCGCACGCAAAAGACCCGCGGCAAGGTGTGTGCTTACACCTCGCCTGCAAACTTCATGCCCCAGCTCATGCGGGTGTCGTACATCAGGCGGGTCAGGGCAAGGCTGTCCTGCGGGGTGTAGCGGTCGCTGCCGGTACGTCCCAGCTTGACGCAGCGGCTTGCTTCCCGGATCTCATACTCAAAGCCGTTGATGTCCACCGGGCACCGGATGACCTTCGGCTCTTTGCCCTCCACTTCCAGCGTCATGGTCTCGGCGTGCTGGAAATCCGGCAGAAAGATTCTGCCCTTGGTGCCAAGGATGCGAGCATTGCGCTCCAGCTCCTGCCCGATGGTCTGGACAGACTCCGCCTTGCAGCCGCCGGGGTAGGTCAGCACAAGGCGGCTGTAATCGTCGGTGCCGTACTCGTTGATGTGGACCTCTTTGGTCTCCACCTTCTCCGGGTCCTGCCCGGTGAGGATGCGCAGAAAGCCCAGATTGTAGATGCCGATATCCAGCAGCGCACCGCCGCCCAGACCGGAATCAAACTTGCGGTCCTTCCGGGCACCGGAGGCAACAAAGCCGTACTGACAGGTGATCTGCTTCAGCTCCCCGATGGTGCCAGCCGCAAGAATCTCGCGCAGGCGGTCGTACAGCGGCAGCAGCCAGATCCAGAACGCCTCCATGAGAAAGAGGTGCTTTTCCTCTGCCAGACGATACAACTCCCGTGCCTGTTCCGGGCTGATGGTAAAGGGCTTTTCGCACAAAACGTGCTTGCCCTGCTCCAAGCAGAGCTTGCAGTTTTCGTAGTGCAGGGTGTTGGGGGTGGCGATATAGATAGCCTCCACCTCCGGGTCGGCGGCAAGGGCTTCGTAGGAGTCATAGCAGCGGGGGATGCCGTACTGCTGTGCAAATGCCCGTGCGCTTTCCAGATGCCGTGAGCCCACGGCAACAAGCTGCTCCCCCTCTGCGCTCATCTGTTCCACCGTAGATGCAAACTTTTTGGCAATGGTGCCGGTCGCTAAGATTCCCCACTTCATAACGGTACCTCCCGGTTTATTCCTTTGGATTCGTTGCGTTCAGTATACCATGATTTTCCCCTGCGGAAAAGATAGTGAAAAACAAAAATGCACCGGTATCTTTCATCTTGTTCCAAACAATCACATCAATTATAATAGAAATGGAAAGAAGGTGCCAACATGAAACATCGCATTGTGACGGCTGCGCAGATGAAGGAAATTGAACGAGCCGGGGATGCCCACGGCCTGCCCTACCTGCAAATGATGGAAAACGCCGGGCTGGCGGCTTACGCCGAACTGCAAAGGCAGTTTCCGCATCCCGGCAGGCTGCTGGTGGTCTGCGGAAAGGGCAACAACGGCGGCGACGGCTTCGTGATCGCCCGCGCCGCGGCAAAAGACGGCTGGAACGTGACCGTTCTTCTGGCCGAGGGCGAGCCGAAAACCGCTGACGCCATCCGCAATTTTGAGCGTCTGCACTCCCTGCCGGTGCACATCTGCGCTGACGGTTCTGTACTGGAAACGCAGGACTTTGCTGCCGTTGTGGATGCCCTCTACGGCACCGGGTTCCATGGTGAGTTGCGGCCTTCCGGTCTTGCTGCCTGCGGGCTGATACGCCTTCTGCACAAAAGTGGCGCCTTTGTGCTTGCCGTAGACCTGCCCAGCGGCATCAACACGGATACCGGCGAGGTTGCCGAGGGTGCTGCCCATGCAGATCTGACCGTAACCTTCGACAGCTATAAGCCTTTGCATATCGCAGAAGCTTCTGCGCCGCTGTGCGGAAAGATCGTCTGTGCCGACATTGGCATCCGGGATGAATGGCACCCGGAGTTTTAACGAGGGCTTGCCGCTGCGGAAAAATACCGGGAAACAAAAAATGCCCCCGGAGGGCCTGTTACAGCTCTCCGGGGACAGATTCCATGCACCGGCAGTCTCACATTTTACGCTTGAGGTTCTGCCGGAACAGCTCATACGCCGCCCGCAATTCCGGCGGCATCCCGTAAAAGGCTTCGGCAATGCCGCCGGTGATGCAGGCAAGGGTGTCGCTGTCGCCGCCGAGGGAGACTGCATTCGCCAAACACAAATAGAGTGTGCTTTCATTTCCTCCCTTTTTCACGCTTCCCGCTGCTCCACGATTTCCAGACTGTCCCGCCCGACATGGCAAAGCAGGAACAGCACCCTCACACCTGCGGCTTTCGCTTCAGCCAGCGCTGTGCCAAACTCCGGCTGCGTGCCAACATTCGGCCTTACCTCGGTGACACCTTCCATCTGAATCACAAAGGCCACTGCGCACCGATATCCTGCCCGCTGCGCCTGCGCTAACTCGTGCAAGTGCTTCACACCCCGCTCGGTGGGCGCATCCGGGAAATAACCGATGCCGCCCACTTCCAGTGTGCAGCCTTTGACTTCCAGCAGGTATTTCTGTTCGCCTTTTTCCATGTAAAAATCGATGCGGGATCTGCCATAAGCAAACTCCGGCCTGACAAGGTCAAACTCCTGCTTGGAAAGCCATTCTCCTACCACCTTGTTGGGTGCCTGACTGTCCATGTTGACCCAGCCAAGTTCCTGCTTGCGTACCGCCACAAGGTCGTATTTTGTCTTGCGTTTCGGGTTGTCTGACACTTCCAGACGCACCGTCGCACCGGGCAGCAGCAGTTCCCTGCACCGCCCGGTGTTTTTGACATGGACGGTTTCCACCGTGCCGTTCACATCTACATGGGCAATAAAACGGTTGGGGCGGTCAAGAAAAATGCCGTCCACGATCTCTCTGTATTTCAATATTTACCCCATTTTCATTTTTGTCTGATACACCTGCGCCGTCCGGGCGTCAAAGCAACAGAAGATGACCCTCATATCGTAGTCGGCGTGGTTTTGCAGCCAATCTGTCACTGTATCCACCGCAATTTGGGTGGCGGCATCCAGAGGGTAGCCATACACGCCCGTAGAAATTGCCGGGAAGGCGATGCTGTGGATATCGTAGGTCTTTGCCAGCTCCAGCGAATTGCGGTAGCAGTCTGCCAACTGCACAGCGTCCTCCGGGGTGCCGGAGTAGATGGGACCCACCGTATGGATGATGTACTTTGCCTTCAGCCGGTAGCCCTTGGTGATTTTCGCTTCGCCGGTGCGGCAGCCGTGCAGGGTGCGGCACTCGGCAAGCAGCTCCGGCCCTGCTGCCCGGTGAATGGCTCCATCCACGCCACCGCCGCCCAACAGGCTGCGGTTGGCTGCATTCACGATGCAGTCACAGTCCAGCTTGGTAATATCTCCCTGCACGATTTCCAGTTGATTTTTGATCTGTTCGGAACGCATGGTATTCCTCTTCAAAGCGTACTTGCATAAAATACACTCGTAAGTTGGTTTCTTGCGAGTATATTACTTCATCCTCTGCACAAGGTCAAGCAGAATATTTTTAACGCTGCATCATCCCTCTGGCTGCACGCCAAAACAGGCTCCTGCAAGCGTTTAACCACTGGCAGGAGCCCGTTTATTTCTTACAGCTTCGTCATCCACAGACCATGCAGGTTGCAGTAGGCGTAGATCGCCACCGGCTTTTCGCTGCCCAGCTCAAACACCGCCTTGGGTGCCTGCCCGGGGACAAGGTAGCGGAGCTGTCCGCCGTTTTCCGTCTCCACAAAGAGCCACTGGATGTGGTGCACATCCACCATGGGATGCTCCACCGCACCCACCGTAACCGTGAGGGTGCTGCCGGAAAGCTGGGCCACCGGCAGATGCTTTTCGCCGCTGGCTTCCACCGTGTTGGGGAGCAGCTCCTTCATCTTTTCGCCGCAGCAGACCAGCGGGACCCCTGCGTTGTGGATGGTGGTGACCAGGTTGCCACAGTGCTCACAGATATAAAACTTTGCCTTCATATTAAAATCCTCCATCGGAATGTTGTTGGTGTTTCCTGTGACTATATGATAACATTTCCTAGTTATATTTTCTGTGACCGGGTCACGTTTTCCTGACACGCCCGCACCGTCCGGGCATCAAAGCAGCAGAAGATGGCCTTTATATCGTAGTTGGCCTGCCGCAAGCGGTCCTATACTATGGGGATGCCCTCAGCTTCCCATGGCAATAAGCACCAGCACGACCACTACCGCAATGGCGATGAGGCAGCCGCAGCCGCTGCCGCCTCCCCCGCCGCCGCCACCATTGTTGTGGCCGCCGCCACCACCGCCGGACGAGCCGCCGAAGTTGCGGTTGAAAGCCGTCATGTACTGGGCATAGCCCGTGTCGCCTTTGCCGAAATAGCCGTAATCACCGTTTGCCATGGTGTTTTCCTCCATCCGAAGTGTGTTTTGCTTCTTCTGAGGTCATTTTACCGAAAAAGCTGTCCCATAAACATCTCTTTCAGCATTTCTCATCATCTCATTCTTCCCCGATGCCCAGATACGCATCAATGTCCATGATACCTTCCCCGCTGACCTCCACCAGATCCTCAAAGGGCACTACGGTTTCGCCCACCTGCAGGGTGCGGAACACCGGGTCGATGCGGTCCACTCTTCCGGTCAGGGTGATGTAGTTGCCCACCGCCGGAACCTCCGGGTGGGCGGTGTCCTCCTTGAAGTAGCGCACCGTGATGGTCATGCCCTTGGTGACCTGCATCAGACGATCGGACAGGGCGGACATTTCTTCCTCGGTCAGAATGCGCTTGGTCACACGCTCGGTGCGCTGCTTTTCTGCGGCAAGCTGCTCGTCATAGCCCCGCAGCGGAGAGAAGGGCGAGAAGATCTTGGCACGGTTCTGAAGGGTCATGCGGGGGTGCTTGCGAAGGAATTCTTCGGTCTGGGGGCGTTCCATCTCTAGGATATCCCCGTACTTTTTGGCAGTCTCCAGTCCGATTTTGCTATTTTTGTAGTTTTCCATCCGAACCTCCTGCACTGTGCCCGCCGATTTGCGCATTGCGCTGGCGCATGGTGGCACCTTCTTCGTAGCTGCTGGCTTTCAGCACAGCGTTTTTGCCGTACTTGTTCTTGATGCCCAGCATGGCTTGCTGGAGCTTTTTCTCCTTTTCCAGCTTCTTGGTGTCGGTAAAAAAGTCCACCTGATAGATACCCTCGTCCGGCGTGACCTTGTTGGCGTTGATGGTAATGCGCCGCACCGTCAGCGCCGGGTCGGTGATGCGCTCAAACAGCTTTGCGCTTTCGTTGATGAGGGTGCTGCCCAGATTGGTAGGGGCATCGAACCGGACAGTGCCGTGGGCTGCCTTGGGGATAACTCTGCCGTAGCGGTCGGTCTGGGTCAGACCACGGTAGCCGCCCTTGTCCACGTTCTCCCGGTCGTAGCCGATCTCCAAGGTGATGGATTCCGTCACCAGTTTCTTTTCGGTAAGCCGGAACATCAGAATCTCTGCCATCTCCCGGACGATCAGTTTTGCTTTATCATACGGATAAGGAGTGGATAGCACCTGTCCCTCACTGATGCTGTTGGTGCTGGGCTTGTAGCTTTTGATTTGTTCCATGCCGCAGGGCTCATAGCCCCATGCGTGGTCGATGAGGATTTCTGCATCCACGCCAAAAATCTCATACAGCCGATCTTCCCCGTGGATGGAGAACCGTGCCAAATCCCCCATGGTGTAGATGCCGTGGGCTTCCAGCCGCTTGACGGTGCCGGGGCCAGTCATCCAGAAATCCGTCAGAGGGCGGTGATTCCACAGCAGATACCGGTAGGACTGCTCGTCCAACTCCGCAATGCGGACACCATCCTTGTCCGCCGGGATGTGTTTTGCCACAATATCCATGGCCAGCTTTGCAAGGTAGAGGTTGGTGCCGATGCCTGCCGTTGCGGTGATGCCGGTGTTGTACAGCACCTCCCGCACCATGGTCATGGCAAGCTCGTGGGCACTCATGTGGTAATAGGGCAGATATCCCGTCACATCAATAAAAACCTCGTCAATGGAGTAGGGGTAGATATCCGCCGGGGACACATATTTGAGGTAGGTCTTGTAGATCTGGGTGGACACGTCTAGATACCGCTGCATCCGGGGCGGCGCAACGATGTAGCTCAGCCCTAGCGCCGGGTCTGCGTTCAGGGCGTTGGCATCAAAAGAGGTGCTGGCAAAGTGGTACTTTCCATCCTCTCCCCGGACCGCCTTTTTCTGCCGGATGGCAGTTTGCAGCCGCTGGGCGTTAACCTCTTTCACCCGCTGGACGGCTTCAAACAGCCGTGCTCTGCCGGGTATCTTATAGGATTTCAGGGAGGGCGACACCGCAAGGCAGATGGTCTTTTCGGTGCGGGAGGCGTCCGCCACCACCAGATTGGTGGTCAGGGGGTCCAGATGGCGGTCTACGCACTCCACCGAGGCATAGAAACTTTTCAGGTCGATTGCCAGATAGGTGCGCTGTGCTGCCATACTTCAGCCCTCCTTTGTGTTATTGGGTTTCCACCTCTACGAACCATCTGCCGAACCGAGATGGAAACCGCGGGTCGGAACGCTCGAAAAACAGGTGTCGTTCCTGTCCCTTTACCATTACAGTATAACAGTCGCCGGGTATATCAGCAATGGTATTTGCAGGGCGAAAGTCCCGCACCTGCTCGATGGGATACGTCCGGCCATCGCCCCATGTGATCTGCCGGGGCTGCATATAGCCGGTTGCGTCAAAATCAGAAGTCACTTTCACATAGACCTTTTCTGTTTTGCGGCGGCAGTTTCGATTCATTCCTCACAACTCCTTTGTAAAATCCGTCACAACCATTTATCTTATTATAATAAATCTCTACGCTGCTTTCAAGATGATACGGCTATTTCATCTGTGATTCAGACAACAAAAAAGAGTGAAATCATTTCAAAACGAAACGCTGCCACTCCTTTTCTTGTTTGCAGTTCCTGCAAAATCTTCAACTTTTAATTTGCGGACTGAAAGGACGCATAGATGGTGCAAGCAATGCCGTCGTATATACAACGGCGACTTTTGCGTGGCAAAAATGCTTGTTGGGGAGTGCCCCAAACCCCTTTGTTCTGCATTTTTCAATGCAGGCTGCGCATCCCTGCAGGACGCTTTTTACCCGGTGATACTCTCCGGGTCATCGAGGACTTGCATAAGGTGTGATGCTGCTTCTGCCAATGAAGCATACTTCATCTGTTCCGGCACCGGCGCATCCAGTGGCGAAACACCCCACGTCTGCATACATTCTGCAATTTCCTTTTGCGCCAGTTGTGCAGCCTCCCGGCGCACCTCCGGGGAAATGTCTGTGTCCAGAACGTAGGCAGCATGAAATCTGCCGTTGCGATCTTCCGTCAATTGCACCATGGAATGGTGGTCAATCCAGAAGTGGCAGAACCAGACCCTGCCGCCGATGTTCTCCATGTCATGGCGCAGTTCTTCTTCATCACTCCATTGCGGCACTTCGGAAAGAATGCTCTGCAACTGCTCATACGCCTGCTGTTCGGCGGGGGTGGCTTTTTTGCAGTGGTATTCCCGCTGGATGGCGCGCTGCCAGTACAACGCCAGCTTGCCCTGCTTTGCCCGCTCGATTGCATCCTGAATGTCGGCTAAAATGCTGTACCGCAGTTCTCTCATCTTGACACTCCAAAATCAATTCTTTAGGAAATAATACATCCTATAAGATGATTATAGCCGAAAGGAATGCAAAAGAAAAGCGTACCGGCTAAATCCTAGCCGATACGCTTGCAAGGTTTGCAGATTATTCTTCGTTTGTAAGATACGGGAGATTGGCGATATAGGTGTCCAGCAAGTCGAGTGCTGCCTTTTTCTGGATAGGGGTCAAGCCTTCCAGCCGCTTGCAAATCTCGTCGTCGGTCACATGGGATGCACTGGGAACCAGATCACACAGCAATGTGTCTGCGGAAATATTCAGAGCATTCAGAAGTTTGACGATAGTGGCAAGGCCGGGTTCCTTTAAGCCACGCTCTACCATGCCAATATAGTTGGCGGAAAGCTCGGATTTTTCCGCAAGCTGTTCCAGCGTCAACCCATGCTGTATCCGCTGTTCCCGTAGTCGCTGTCCAAAAAGCTCTTTCATAGTGCAACCTCATCCTATCGTGTTCTTTACACTCCATAGGATACCTGTTGGCCGCACCAACATACACAATCGAAAGAAACGAATCATTCCGTTAAAGATTGAACCAACGAAAAAAGATTGCCGGGTGCCGACCACTCTCGGTCAACTCCCGGCAATCTTTTCTCGAGCCTGCTCGTTTTCCTGTGCTGGCTTTTCCTCCGTACCTGCTGCACAAAGGACGAAGCCCAGCGGCTGTGTGAAGATTGGCTTATAAAACAGGACCGTTGCTACATAAACTAAACGAACGCCGAGGACTCCTTCCAACGGGAAGTTCCTCGGCGTTCTTCATTTCATGCTTTTTGATTGCCCGGTCAACAGTATCACGAGTTTTGCTGCAATGCACAGATCACAGCCACCGTTTCAGCACATCGTTCAGCTTATTCAAATCAAGCGGTTTGGCGATATGCTCGTTCATGCCGGTGTTCTTTGCCAGTTGCACGTCCTCGGCAAAGGCATTTGCCGTCATGGCAATGATGGGCACTTTGCCCCGGCTGCCGGCAAGGGCACGGATCGCAGCAGTGGCTTCGTAACCATTCATGATGGGCATCTGGATGTCCATAAAAATGAGATCGTACCACTTTTCTGGCGCTTCCATCACCTTTTCGACTGCAATTTTTCCGTTTTCGGCGCTGTCGATGCTCACGCCCGTCATGCCTATGATCTCGGTTGCGATCTCACGGTTCAGCGCATTATCTTCCACCAGAAGGATCCGCTTACCCGCATAGTTTTCCTTCGCAAAGTCTTCCAGATAGTTCCGGGCGTTTTCCTCCTTCTTCCCGGATGTAAACTGCCGCAGAGTTGCCGTCAGACGGGAACGGAACAGTGGTTTTGCCATAAACGCATTCACGCCCACTGCTCTGGCTTCTTCTTCGATCTCGCTGAAATCAAAGGAAGTCAGGATGATGATCGTGACGTCCTCCCCGACGCATTCCCGAATCCTTCTGGCCGTTGCGATGCCATCCATCTCCGGCATCTTCCAGTCCAGGATCACCGCAAAATAGTCGCGGCCGGTCTTGTGCCGCGCCGCGCAGCGTTCCACGGCTTCCTTGCCGGTCAGGACCCATTCGCCCGCTATGCCGATC
>Ga0129310_1000746_pt1 | contig 34938 bp, 32 predicted proteins | sample Go1ome_2_FD_94433 | JGI IMG/M metagenome (GOLD analysis project Ga0129310, IMG submission 94433) | Western lowland gorrila individual fecal microbial communities from Wisconsin, USA - Go1022A metagenome | ecosystem: Host-associated > Mammals > Digestive system > Large intestine > Fecal | place... | reverse complement strand
TGTCGCCGTCTTTGAGGTTTCTTACCTTCTCGCTGACTGCCTGATTCTTGCCCTCAGATTCAACGTACTCCATTTTCGGGCGGATAGTGACGTTTATCTCGCCGATCGTATCGTCCCTGCTGCCGGGGTAGTAGTTATCGCTGTCGATAGCAAGGAATCCGCCATCCTTATAGGATACGGTGTCGTTCGTGCAGCCCCAGTACTCGCCGCCATTACCGTCCCTGCACATGAAACCGATGTTCATTTCAAATCCGTCGGCACCCAGACCGAGGGAATCGCTGACGTACTTCCCGGCGGGCAGATCTGCGCCCTTGAACGTGTCAAGCAGGTCGCCGTAAGTCTTTACATTGAACTGGTCGGTAACATTGATTTCGTAGCTTGCATTCACACCGATGGTGTTATCGTCGGTGTAAGCGTCCATGCTGATGTTGAGCGGCAGGTCGAGAGTAAGTTCTGCGGTGGCGCGGGTGTCCTCAGCAAAACCGACAGCTTTGACCGTGATGTTTACGGCGGTGTTGCCGCCCTGGATAGTCAGCTTGCTCCTGCCGACAAGCTCAGAACCGGGAACGGTTAGGCTGAACTCAGTCCTGCTGTCGTCATAGGACATGCTGTATGTCGGATCTTCCCAATCTTTGTCATTCAGAACGACGCTGAACAGCCTGTGTCCGTTTTCAGCTCCATCGGGCGCCGGGCAGGATATTACCAGGCTGGAGTCCTCGGTTGCTGTGCCCGCCTTGCTGAGATCGACCTCAAAATCAGCCCAGCTTGCTACAGCTGTGCCGTTTTCGAGCGTAACATCCACGGCTCCTGCAGAAACCTGGCAGACTATCGCCGAAGATACAGCCATGATTCCGGCGGTCATGCCGGTCAGGAATTTTCTGATCTTCATATAATTCCTCCTTTAATGAATAACAGCGCTTATACGCTTTTAATCATTATAGCACAAAGGTGGAATTAATTGGTATGCAAAACTGCATTATTGGGGGGATTTACGTAAAATCGCCGTTATTTGCCCGACATCGCCCGGTAAGCCATCTCTGCCGCATCAGCTGAAATATTGCAGCCCATTCGCCAGACCGGGACGTTAGTAGTTACCACATCAAGAAGCTCCAGCAAAATGCTCATGCGCTCGCCGTCGGAAGGACGAAGCGTCTGGTCGAGCAGAGCAAACACCGATTTCTCCGTTGGCAGCGGCTCAATAAAATTATCCGGGCTGCGTTCCAGAACGCATATCCCACGCAGCGGGACGCGCATGTTCAGATTAATGTCGCTCTTGCCGCTCCAGGGAGTTCCGCAGGCTGTAACTGAGCCGTTATCCACCATGATGGCGGGCTTGTCGTCGTTGAGTATCTGCGCACGCTCGCCGAACGTTTTCAGCCAGAGCGCGGTGTGGGTGGATTTCCCGGTGCCGCTGGGCGCGGAAAACAGGTATGCCTGTCCATCCATCACTACGGCGCTGGAATGAAGCATGAATCCTCCGAAACGCAGCAGCGAATAATAGAACTCCTCCGCCGTGGATATTATCTCGCACTCGTCGTCCGTAAGTCCGGTCTGAGCTGATTTCAGGCGCACGGCGCTTTCATAGGAATATGGTATCGTTATCGCCGGGGGAACTTCCCGGTCGCTCAGATATTTTTCCGCGCGGGCGGTCATCGTCGGACAGCGGAAGTCGCAGGATACGGATAAATCACAGATATTGTACAGTTTTTTCATAATCCCTCTCGATCTCATTTTATGATAAGTCAAGTATATCTGCAATTGTAGTGATTGTCAAGCGATGGGCATAAATTCTACCGAAACGATAATTGCGGCGGTGTTTTTTTGTGCACAATTGTCCTTAAATAATGCAGGATCATCGTATTGACATTACATCAGCGATTGTATATAATAAGTATATAACATTTATGAAATGAGGTATTTTTATGAAAATAAAGGATGGTTTCATACTACGTAAGGTCGGCGGGCAGAATGTTGTTGTTGCCATCGGCGCGGCAAGCCGTGATTTTAACGGAATAATAAGGCTCAACGAAACTGGTGCGTTCCTGTGGAGTCAGCTCTCCGCTGAAAAAACTGAACAGCAGCTCTGCGACGCGCTTCTCAAAGAATACGAAGTTACTGCCGGGCAGGCCGCAGCCGATGTTGCTGAGTTCATCGGCACGCTGAAAAATGCGGCGCTCCTTGTCTGAGCAGGAGCTTTTCCGGCTTGCGGACTACGTCGATACTATCCGCGAAGTGCTGGACAGCGGCGGCGAGTTCACGATATTCCCGCGCGGGACGAGCATGCTCCCGCTAATCGTGCAGGGTCGTGACAGCGCCGCGCTTGTGAAATCAGAGCGGTTCAGTACCGGGGATATCGCGTTCTATCAGCGGACCGATGGTCAGTACGTCCTGCACCGGATAATCGCCGTGAATGACGGAACGTTCACTATGTGCGGCGACAATCAGCTCACTCCGGAATACGGGATAAAACCGGAGCAGCTCATCGCAGGGGTAGCGTACGTCACCCGCAAAGAAAAGAAGATCGCGCCCGGAAATCCGGCGTACAGGCTGTACGTCCTGCTGTGGCGCAGCTTTTTTGTACGCAGGGTGTATTTCAAATTACGGAGGGTATTTCATGGCGGTAAATAAGGCGGACAGGTCGGATAACGCCGCGCTCTCCTGGCTGTTCGGACGGACTAAAGGACGCCGCGCGGCTCTTGCTGCGATAATCACCGGAAATGCCGTATTTGCGGCGGCAGGAGCGGCGTTCTCGCTGCTGTGCCGGGGAATCATCGACAGCGCGGTATCCGGTGACAGAAACGGAATTCTTGGCTATGCGGCGGGGCTTGGCGGATTCGTGCTGTTACAGCTCGTCCTGCGGCTGGTCTGCAACGGCCTTTCGGAATACGTCCGTGCCGGACTGGAAATGGACATGCGCGGAAAGCTGTTCGGGAAGCTGCTTTCCGCTGAGTTAAGCTCCGTCACGAAATACCACAGCGGCGAGCTGCTCAACCGCATGTTCTCCGACGTGAAGATCTGCGCGGACGGTATCGCGGATATTCTCCCGGCGGCGGTGAACATGGTGACCAGGCTGCTGTGCGCAGGAGTTATCATGGTGTTCCTGGAGCCGTGGTTCGCGGTGCTGTTCGTTGCGGCGGGTGCGGTTATTTTCGCAGTCACGCGGTTCTTTCGCGGGCGGCTGAAAGGACTGCACAGGCAGGTGCAGGAAAAAGAGGGCGTGGTACGCTCGTTCTTACAGGAATCGCTTGAAAGCGCCGCGGTTGTCAAGGTTTTCGGCGCGGAACAAAAAATGCTCCGCCGGAACGACAGCAATCAGCGGGAGCACTATAAGATACGCATGAAGCGCCGCGCCATCGGGATAATATCCGGTGCGGGATTCGGGCTGGTATTCCAGGCGGGGTACGTCCTGGCGCTGGTCTGGGGAGCGTTCGGGATATTCTCCGGCGGCATGACCTACGGTACGCTGACGGCGGTGTTACAGTTAGTAAATCAGATACAGTCGCCGTTCGCGGGGCTGTCGTCGCTGTTCCCGCAGTACTACGCAATGCTGGCTTCGGCTGAGCGCGTTATCGAGCTGGAGTCCCTCCCGGAGGAACAGAAAGCCGCCAAAACGCTTAGCTACGCGGATTTCCAGCGCCTGGAGGTTAGCGGTCTGCGCTTCGCGTACGGGGAAAAGGACGTCATCTCCCGCGCGGACTTCACGCTTAATCGCGGCGAAACCGCGGCGCTGACCGGAATTTCCGGCGGCGGCAAATCCACGTTGTTCATGCTGCTTCTCGGCGCGTACATACCGAATGAGGGCGCGATACGGTTTTCCGGAAGCTCCGGGGAGTACTCTCCCGGACAGGAAACGCGGAGTATCTTTGCGTACGTCCCGCAGGGCAACTGCCTGTTTTCTGGGACTATCCGGGAGAACATCGCGTTCCTTGGCGGCAACGAAATATCCGACGAAGCGGTGATGAAAGCCGCGAGTACCGCATGCGCCGAGGAATTCATCGCGCAGCTCCCGCAAGGGCTTGATACGCGTATCGGCGAGAACGGACACGGGCTGTCGGAGGGGCAGGCGCAGAGGATAGCAGTCGCGCGGGCTTTGTACAGCGGCGCGGGATTCCTGCTTCTGGACGAAGCTACGTCCGCGCTGGACGAGCAGACGGAGCGCAAACTTCTGGAGAACATCTCCGCGATGGACGGCAAAACGGTGCTTATAGTCACCCACCGCCCGGCGGCGCTTGAAATATGCGACAGGAAATTCACACTGACTGACGGGGTAATAACGGAACATGACTGATTATGAGTATCTGATAGAACTGCTGAGATCCACAATCCACGGGCAGCAGACGCCGGAGCTTCCGGAAGAATGCAGCTTTGACAGGGTGCTCGCGCTCGCGGAGCAGCACAGCGTCGCAGGAATGGCGTACTACGCCGCGGAAACACTGAAATCACCGCCGACCGGGCAGACTGCGGCGGCGTGGCGGCAGATACGCGACAAGGCTCTTGTAAAGGACATCACCCAGCAGGCCGAGCTTGAAGCGATAAGCGCGGCGCTGACGGCAGGCGGAGTGCGTTTTCTGCCGCTCAAGGGCTGTATAATAAAGGGGCTGTACCCGCAGACGGATATGCGCACCATGTCGGATATAGACATTCTTATTGACCCGGAGAACGCCGCCAGGGCACGGGATATCATGCTTGAACTGGGTTACACATGCGAGCACTTCGATTATGAACATCACGATGTGTATTTTAAGCCGCCAGTTATGAATGTCGAGATACATCGTGAACTTCTGGGCGCGGAGGGGCGTGATTTTGACGTCGTTTTCAGCGACCCCTGGAGCATGTGCAAACAGACTGATGGAATGCGCTATGAGTTCCGGGCGGACGCGTTTTTCGCGTACATTCTGGCACACGCCATAAAGCACCTGGACGAGGGCGGAACAGGTATTCGCTCTGTAATGGACATCTGGGTGTGCCAGCATTCCGAAATGCCCATCGACCGTGAAAAGGTGCTTGAAATGCTGGAGCCGTCAGGAAAAAGCGGCAGGGCGCGTCTGCTCATTGAGCTTTCGGAGGTGTGGTTCGGCGAATCACCGCACACAGAAAGTACGCAGGAGATGGAACAGTATATACTCGGCAGTGGCACTTACGGGAATGTGACTAACATGATATCCAACGATATGCAGCGTTCCGGAAAGAAAACCTACTTCCTGCGCCTGTTGTTCCCGATATTCGAACATATGAAGCGGCAGTATCCTGTATTGAAAAAAGCGCCGGTCCTGCTGCCGTCCTGCTGGATCCTGCGGCTGGTAACCAAGCCGTTCATCAACCGCCGCGCCAACGCGGAAAAGCTGAAGATGCTCGTCAGAAAATAAAAAAGGAAAAGGTTCACATATTCATCGTCAATTAATCTAACAAGTATTTTTTAAACAACTCTAAGCACGAATTGAATGAAAGAATATCCGGATCATTGCGCTGTGACTTTAAAAATTTCAACGATAACAAATATCCTGTGTATCTAAAACTTTCCTGCTGCTGAAATTCCGGCATGCACTGCCATTCCGTAGGCAGCAATGAGATCATATTTTTTTTGGTTTTCCTTAAAATGAATTACAGACTATATATGCTGACCAGCATTTTCCGGGTGAAATATTACTGCTCATAATAGAAATGTCAGGCGTTTCCGAATTGACAAAAACGGAAACGCCCGTTGCTTTGATTGATATTGATAGAGACCCTCTCTTAGACGTTGTTTAAAAGGTTTCGCCTGACATTGAGATGGCAATTTTCCTTGTGTATCATGAAAGTGGAGAATTGGATAGATGAACTGGTGGCTGTGATAAAGTTATATTGCATTACCAGAAAGAGCAATCCTTTCGTATTTCATTTCTAGTTTTCCAATATCAAACACAAGGAATCGGCGTTCAACATTTCCAGCAAGCCTTACCACCTTTGTGGTGTTGTCCTTTGATTCTTCAGCTTGTGTGAGAATAAACTGGTGGATAGCAAGCTCCTGACGTATAGATCTGTCAGAGGCAGAAAATGTTCTGTCAAGAGAGTCCCAGTATCTTATTACTTGGTTATATGTATCCTGCGGACGAATGTACAGGTAACCTGTTTTTCGGTCGAAAAATCCTGCCATATTACTATTTGCCTGGTAATTCTGCTTGCCATCGCAGATGATAAGCTTTTTTGCATTTATAGACTTCACCATTGCGTACAGATACATATCATAAGGTTCAAGGTGGCTGGCAAGCGCCTGGCTTTCCAGCACTACTTCTAAAATAACGCTATTCCATATGTCCAGTTGGGATGGTATTTCACTTGGGGCAACAAGACCGCACTGGTTGGCATATTTATCAAGAACAATTTCCGCAGTGATTTTCAGGCAGACGGCAGCGTCAACAAGGCGGCTTTCAGTAAGAATTTTACTGAATATTTCCCTGTATTTTGGGAATTGCATCTTAATGTACTGTACAAGTTCATTGTACTTTTCAGCAATGTAATCTGTCAGATACTTGATATGTGTGGTGAATATCGTTGGATTGTCCTGATAGAATTTCAGGAGTTCCTTGTCATATGTTTTTTTGCTGACATGGATTATCAGCAGTCGCAGCAGCGAAGAGGCAGTACCGTGGAGATATTCACCAGTGACAGCGCACATGGACTGTGGCTTAAATTCGCTCCGGAGTCCGAGCTGCGCATTGACGCGTCCTTTTCCGATGCCATCGCCGTAGAATCTTATGAGCCTTTCAAAGTTTCCGTTCATTCTTGCAGCTTCCGTTCGCAGTGCTGAAGGTCTGTAATCGTCCACAAGGAGCACCTCGTCTTTTGTGCTTCCCATCTTTATTTCAAGCGCTGTCATTGTGTCATTGAAATTTGCCGAAATGTCGTTGAAATTGTCTTTTAGTATTTTAAAGAAAATCTTGCTGACGGACGTTTTGAGACTGCCTGACGAACCATAAAGGTATGTGACAAAGCGTGGAGCGAACCCTGCATTTTCGAATAAACTAAATATGATTCCCATATGTGAGACAAGCCACAGTGGAAGAGTTTTTCTCATGTCGGTGGAAAGTACTAGCATTCGGATGGCATGGAAGAATGACTCCTGCTGTGTCATTTCAGGTATCCAGAACAGTTTTTTCCCAGTTTCGCATTTAAAAACCTTGTTCTGACTTATAGAATCATTGGCGTAAATATATTGTGTGGAATTATTGTATCCGGAAAACGTAATCCAGCCGGGTGTCTTTACAGTAGTAACATAATAGTTATTCTCAAATATCATAGAGATGTATGCTGACAGTTGTTTAGTGTCACGTTTTTCGTCAGGATTCAGATAAGTTTGTGGTATCTGTTTTTGAATTTCCTTTATCAGTTTTTCAGTTTTATCAGGTTGAATTGTAATTTTGCAATGATTCATCCCACAACTGATCGAAAGTCTCAGTAATATTGTAACAGAGTTGTTTTTGTCTACAATATGTTCGATGCCTTCAGGGTACACAGCAAAATTGCAGAGCATTGTGACAACTTCGTCACCTTTATCAGTAACAAGGGAAGAGTAGATTTTATTTTCAAATGTGAAATAACGGTCGTATATAAATTCCCTTTTGCTTTTTTCAAAGGGTTCCGGGTTTCCGTTAGTGTCGGCTATCGGTTCAGATTTTACCTCCGCTGCCGTTGGTTGCATAACATCCGGATAAAAAGGTGCATATTGATGATCCGAGATGATCAGGTTACGGGTGTATGTATATACATGAAGATTAACGAACTGACCGTTGTTAGCTTGGAACAAGAGGACCGGAGTTTGTTGGTCGGTACTGTAAATTCGCGCGCGGTTATTGTAGTCAACATAAATACATTTATCAAAGTTAATTACTGTTCTCGGAAACCTAAGAATAATTGGGGCGGAGTCAGCGTAATAGATCGGCTGAAAAGGCATTGAATCGAATGCATGAATATTCTGATCTGCACTTACATATCCTGCAATAATAGGATTATTTGTTAAATCGCGTATGATGATTTCATTTTTTTGTCCAATAGGGTATGGCATTTTGAATATCTCATTTAATTATTTATTATTATATAATAGTATACCATAAGTGTAACAAAAAAGCAATAAATTTTTTGCGTTGGTTTTGTTACACTTGTTTTACACATATTACATACTTCAATTCTAAAAAATATCTGGCGTTTCTAGATGATCATTTTAGTGTTTTGCTGAGATTATTTTTTTAACATGCTAACAACAAGTTAATAAACAAGGATAACGATTCAATGGATACGCTGAATAAAGCAAAGCATAAAAAATCATCACGTGAGTGCATTCGTTTGAACGAGGCGATTTTGTTCTATTCAGTATTTCTCTGGTAATACCACAGCGTTATCCTGCTCATGCCTTCCTTTATGGAAGGCATGTATTATTAATTAATACCATATTTGTTAAAGGAGTTATTTTATGAATCAAGAGAACAGAGTACGCAATACTGTCGTAAAGTCAATAAGACTTACGCCTGATGAATGTGCAAAGATTGAGGAATTAGCGAAACAGTCGAATATGTCTTTTAACTCTTATGTTGTAAGAACCGCACTGGAGACGTTCCATTCAGAATATAGTCCACAATTTTACTGCTATCTGAGGCATATCAGCACCATACTCCGAACGCCGCGGCATATGCTGACTCAGTATGATATTGACTGCTACAATATGGAGGCGGATTTTATATGCAGAACACTGTTAAATTTGTAAATCAGCCCTATGATAAGCCTGGAGACCTGCAAAATCTACTGCACTATGCAATGACCGATAAACGAACCGGCACATGGTGCGAATACACAGGCGGTATAAATACGGCGCCGCTGTATGCTCTGGACGAAATGATGTATGTCAAGAGATTCTTCCGTAAGACAGAGGGCAGGCAGCTCAGGCATATTATCGTAAGTCCTGACACGCAGTATTATTTCCGGCTTACTCCGCAGGATTTTTATTTCCTGGCGCTAAGGATAGGCACGTATTACAGCAGCCGGTATCAGATAGTGTTCGGCGTTCATACCGACACAAGGAATATTCATATCCACTTTATCATGAATACGGTAAGCTACGTTGACGGCATGATGTACAGCGGCAATGCTGTCGATATGAATAATTTCAAGGCATTTGCCGAAGGAGAAATCATAGATTATTGTACGAGATTTAACAAGTAATTGGGGATTAAATCGAGGTTTACGCAAAGTTATCAATGTGTATTCAGAGTTTGGTTGAACTGCTGTATTCGGATTTCTCAATTATATATTATAACAATGTAGCTGCGTAAGCTATCCGAATAATTATCGGCTCATAGAATTTTCCCCTGAAACCATTTAGGCTTCGGGGGCTTTTTTATGTATCCGGGAGAGGAGAAAAGTATGTTCAACAATCAGCGTTATGTCACCCGAGGCATAACAAACACCGTGCCGCTCGTCACTCAGATAATACTCTGGGACTGCATCGACAGCATGAAAGTCGAACGTAAAGACTACCTGCAAGTCTTTAAGCTCGTAGCGAATGGAACAAATCAGCAGGTAACGCACAGTCAGGAGGAGCCTTCATACGAGCGAATTTTTGCGTTCCCAACTGACGAACCCATCACAGCAAAAATCTTCGTCATAGAAGACGAAACTCACACTACCATGCTTTTGGCAGAAGAATATTGAGGAGGAACACACCATGGACAACAATGAAAATACTCGCTCCGTTTGCAGCTGCTGCGGAGCAACGGTCGAAACCGATGACTACTACACATTTGATGGTAACATTCTTTGCGACGACTGCTATCACAGCGAAACCGTTGTTTGCGAGCATTGCGGCGACAGAATCTGGGCTGACGACAATGCAGGCACAGACAGTACGCCGCTCTGCAACTCCTGCTACGATGATTACTACACGACCTGCGAGTGCTGTGGCAGAATCATTCATCGGGACTACGCCAACTACGACGATGAGGACGATTACGCCTATTGCGACAGGTGTTACGAAGAGCGTCAGAACAGCTCCATTCACGAATACAGCTACAAGCCCGAACCGATATTTTACGGCGACAGCAAGCGCTATTTCGGCGTGGAACTTGAAATCGACGAGGGCGGCAAGAATGGCAATAATGCTGATACGCTTCTGGGTATCGACAACAGGGTTGCGGAGCACATATACATAAAATCCGATGGAAGTCTGTCAGACGGAATGGAAATTGTAACTCACCCAATGTCCCTGAAATATCACAAGGACAAAATGCCGTGGGCGGAAATCATGCGTTCCGCAATTCACATGGATTACCGCAGTCACAAAACCTCGACTTGCGGACTTCATGTTCACGTCAATAGAACAGCATTTGGAGCAACCCGGGGAGCACAGGATGAGTGCATTTCCCGGGTTCTTTATTTTGTGGAACACCACTGGCTGGAGCTGCTGAAATTCAGCCGCAGGACGGAGTATCAGATGAACCGCTGGGCTGCTCGCTACGGCTATAAAAATAGCCCTAAAGAAATCTTGGAGGACGCTAAGAAAGGCTGCAATGGCAGATATGCCTGCGTGAACATCACGAACTACCACACCATCGAATTCCGTATGTTCCGTGGCACGCTCAAGTACAATACGTTGATTGCCACTCTGGAACTTGTGGACAAAATCTGAGCTTGCAACCTACCTGACAGACACAGAACTGAAATCCGTAAGCTGGTCTGATTTCGTAGGTTCACTGGACGATAGTACAGAACCCGAACTCATTACCTACTTAAAAGAGCGCCAGCTCTACATAAACACACCAATCACGGCAGAGGAGGACGAATAATTATGTGTGCAATTTTCGGCTTGGTAGATTACAATCATACTTTGAGCGCAAAACAGCGTGAGAAACTGCTTCGTGTACTTTCCGAGGAGTGCGAGGAGCGAGGAACTGACGCTACTGGCTACGCATTCAACCACAATGGCAAGCTGACGATTTACAAGCGTCCGTTTGCCGCTCATAAGGTTCACTTACGCTTGCATGAGGATTCAAATATAATCATGGGACACACACGCATGGCGACCCAGGGAAATAAGCCCGATAACCGCAACAACCATCCATTCCCTGGAACGGTGAACGGAACACATTTTGCACTGGCGCACAACGGCGTACTTCACAATGACGTCAGACTCCGCAAACAGATGTCGCTGCCTAGCACGCCTGTCAAAACGGATAGCTACATTGCGGTTCAACTTCTGGAGCAGCAGAAATCCCTCGACATACAGTCCATCAGTGAGATGGCTGAGCTTGTCGAGGGTTCTTTTGTGTTTACGGTTTTGGACGAGCACAACAATGTGTATTTCGTCAAAGGCGATAATCCGCTTGCACTGTATCATTATGAAACCTGCGGACTGTACGTCTACGCCAGCACAGAAGAAATACTTGACCGTGCCCTAACACGCCTCGGAATTCTCAGCATTGAACACCAGAAAATCAACACTACCTGCGGTGACATTCTGAAAATCGACAGTACCGGAACCATGGAACGGGGAATGTTCGATACTTCGAATCTGATGATGTACGACTACCGCTATTTCCGTCGTGATTGGTGGAATGTTCCTGAATCCTGTCAAAACGAACCGCAGGACGTAAAGCAACTCAAAGACTTCGCAAGCTCTATTGGCGTGTCCCGTGAAGATATCGACCTGCTTCTAAGCTACGGTTATTTCGTTGAGGAGATAGAAGAAATGCTCTACCAGCCCGGAGTTATCGAGGAAGCATTATGCGAAATTCTGAATGAATGCGCATACGACTACTGCGGTGAATTCTGATGAAGATATAGCTCTCAAAGCCGTATTAAGAAATTCCCAGTTATAAACAAACCCGCCCACTGCCGCCTTATTGGTCACAGTGGGCAAGGTATTATTTGCAAAAATCGGAAGTATTGCCAAAAGTATTAGAGCATCAAGCTGCTCATCAGTCGGGAACCGTCATGCTTTGGAAATCCCATAAGAAGAGGAAGCAGTTTACCGTAAACAGTTAGACTGTTCAGCTTAGCCGATTAGATCATGGAATACCAAATCATACTTACATCTGAACCTTTTAGGTTATTTGTATAGTCATGGGATTGGTTGGCGGATACATTACAGCAGCGGCTCTCTACAGCGCAGACTCTTTTTTTGTATTGGCACGTTTTTCGCGAACTTCTTGTTTACACAGTCGTTATGCTTTTTTCACCGTACATTCTCGAATAATATTCACGGTACTCTCCGCTGATGATATTTTCCCACCAACTGTGGTTGTCAAGATACCACTGAATGGTCTTTTGTATTCCGTCCGTGAATTTTGTTTCAGGAAGCCAGCCCAGTTCAGCATGTATTTTAGCAGGATCTATCGCATAGCGCATATCGTGCCCCTTGCGGTCGGAAACAAAGGTGATAAGACTCTCGGGCTTGCCAAGGGCTTTACAGATTAGTTTCACAATATCAATATTTTTCATCTCATTGTGACCGCCGACATTGTAAACCTCACCCACCATTCCCTTGTGGATTATCAAGTCAATGGCACGGCAGTGATCCTCAACGTACAGCCAGTCACGGATATTCTCGCCGTTGCCGTAAACCGGCAGCGGCTTGTCGTTCAGTGCATTTGCGATCATCAGCGGAATTAGCTTTTCCGGAAACTGATACGGTCCGTAATTGTTAGAACATCTTGAAATAGTCACAGGCAGTCCGAAGGTCCTATGGTACGCCTGGCAAAGCAAATCGGCACTTGCCTTGGAAGCGGAATATGGGCTTGAAGTGTGCAGTGGAGTTTTTTCCGTGAAAAACAGGTCGGGTCTGTCAAGCGGAAGGTCACCGTATACTTCGTCCGTCGATACCTGATGAAAACGCTGTATTCCATACTTCCGGCAGGCGTCCATCATGTTCTGGGTCCCGATTATGTTGGTGTTCAGGAATACACCGGGATTCTCAATGGAGCGGTCAACGTGGCTCTCTGCTGCAAAATTCACAACGATGTCGGGATGTTCCTCCTCAAATACCTGGAACACAGCGTCGCGGTCGGTGATATCCACCTTGCAGAAGCGGAAATTCGGTTCGTCCATTGCAGACCTTAGTGTTTCCAGATTTCCTGCATAGGTAAGGCAGTCAATGCATATTATTCTGTAATTCGGATATTTATTCAGCATATAATGCACAAAATTGCCGCCAATAAATCCGGCACCGCCAGTAACTACTATTTTCATTTTCTTTCCTCCGCAATCGAAATTATGTACTGCCCATAGGCGGTCATTTTCAGTTCCTCACCCAATTCTCGCAATTGTTCGGTATTGATAAATCCACTCCGCCAAGCTATCTCTTCTATACAGGAAATGTAAAAGCCCTGCATATCCTGTACTGTTTGAACGAACTCTGCGGCTTTTAGCATTCCCTTCGGCGAACCCGTGTCGAGCCATGACATTCCACGCCCCAGAAGCGTTACCGTCAGCTTTCCGCGTCTTAAATATTCATTATTCACCGATGTAATCTCGATTTCTCCGCGTGCAGATGGTTTCACGTTTCTGGCGATCTCAATAACATTGTTATCGTAAAAATAAAGACCGGGAACAGCGTAATTGGATTTGGGCTTAGCCGGCTTTTCCTCAATAGAGATGACCCTGAAATTCTCATCAAACTCAACAACGCCAAAATCCTTGGGATTGGCAACGGGATATCCAAAGACTACTGCACCGCCATTTTCAACCTCGCTCTGCGCTTCTTGCAGAACCGGAGAAAAGCCCTGCCCATAAAAAACGTTGTCACCCAGGACCAGGCACACACTGTCATTACCGATAAAATCAGCGCCGAGAATAAAAGCGTCGGCAAGCCCACGGGGCTTATCCTGAACTTTGTACTCGATATGTATCCCCAGCTTTGAACCATTGCCGAGCAGCATTTCATATTTTGGGGTGTCCTGCGGTGTGGAGATTATCAAAATATCACGGATACCACCCAGAAGCAATACAGAAAGTGGGTAGTAAATAAGCGGCTTGTCATAAATTGGCAATAGCTGCTTCGATACAGCGAGTGTGCAGGGATAGAGTCTGGTACCAGTGCCTCCGGCAAGAATTATTCCTTTCATTTTGACCTCCCAAATTCGTTTTGAATAAGTTAAATGCACTCCAACAGACAGCTTACAATCTGATTCATGTCATCTGTGGAATAACGCTGATCGATTGGAAGTGCGACCATGTAGTGTTCAAGAGTTCTTCCATACTGTTCATCTTTTTGTCCATGCCAATAGTTCGGAACGAATATATTTTTTTCTATCAACATCGTTCTGAGAGATTTCCTTGTATAAACAAATGGATAAACCATCGGAATATCACCTTCGCCAAGTTGTTTGGGGCATTCATTTATTTTCCCAAGCTTTTGATGAAGATGTAAGTAATTTGACCGCCTGATCTCTGCAATATTATTATAATCAATGCCCTTTAGCAATTCATGTGTCAGCTTTGACATAAAAGATATCGGAATGCAGCCCAATTCTTCCTCATTCTTTTGAAAAGTGCCGTAACCATTTTGTGGACCCTGTTCTATGCGAATCAGCAAATGCGATGCTCTCTGCCATGAGATATCCTGACTAAAATGATCCCGAATGTTTTTTTCTGAAAACAAATATGATCCGTCCGGAACACCGAAGAATTTTCTTGCTGAGTTAAAGCTTGCCAGGCCTTCTCTGGAACTATAAAAGCTATGAGAATTATCCACTATCAGATTAGGATATTTGCCACAGAGGGTCTTAACATTATCAGAACAAATGCCAAAGTAATTCGTGTACAAAATATAGGCGTTTTCCGGGAAATCCATATCAGGCATGAAGTTGTCGCTGATCGGATAAAAAACCATCTCGCAATTCTCAGCAGCCACAGCGTCCCAAACCACAGGGCACGTATATTCAGGAACATATATTTTTTTGATATTATATGCTTTTATGATATACCTCAGGGAATTACGGGCGGTATTAAGCCTAACCGCATTATTGTGAAATTCATCTCCATGATGAATCTCAAGTTCAAAATAGCCTCCAATGCTTTTTTTCATTCTCAACAACCCTCACTTACCCGTTTTAAATCAAGGTATACTTGCCAAGCAAATTATGGACTTGTTCAACACTGTTGAACATCAGGACATCAATAATTGACAAATTAGGAACAAATTCTCCTTTATACTGATCATATTTCAGATCGTCATCGGTTTTAAGAAAATACAAGTCAATGTTATTTTGTGCAAAACGTTCCTTGCTGTATAATTCCGAACCACCAATGGCGTTGTAATACTCACCCGCATTAAGAACACGGCATATATCCAGTACTTTATCTTCTCCCTTTAACGAATTATCCTTGCTCAGCCCTGAAGAAAGCACAAGACGTGTTTTTATTTCCATGTATTTATTCAATTCTACAAAAGAATTGTACAAAAACAAAGACAAGTTGAATTCATCATACAGTAATATTTGTTCAAGCACTGGGAAAAACTTATCAAAGAACGGAGCTTTGCTATAATTCATCTGAATGGTCTTTAATAATTTGTCCCTGTATATATTCAGGTCGTGCTTTATTTCTATCTCATTGATCAGCTTATTGGGGCTTGCATCCGACAGAATAAGATTTATTCGTTGAGATTTATTGCCTATCATGATGTTGTTCCTATTGATCCAGCCGCCTTTAATGAAATTCACATCATCATAAACCACGTAGGTATCAACAGCATTCATCAGCTGAAAATAGCCAATGTAAGGGAAAAAGTACGGCTGCATAATTCCCAGTTTTATCTTGTTATCCATAATAAAGCACCCCGAATCAATTTATTTTGTTGTCCTGCGTATGATCATCCTCAATGCCTTCCTGCTCCTTATTCTTATCCTTAAAGATCAGCAGTCTCTGCAAAGCGAAGCTGATGAACGGCAGGTATACCAGTGTTGCCAGTTGGGCCAAGTATTCGTTCCATCCCCATAGGTCAACAGTTACATAAAGGTGTCCAAGATTTATCACATAGGTTATAAAATATATACCGTAGAATTTGATTATCCGCATTGGAGTGATCTTTTTCTCCCTGAACACAATGCGTGAAGAGGTCATGTAATTAAATGCCACCGCAATAATAATTTCTAATGTAGTAGCAAGATATACGTTTTTGATCAGGAATACGAACAGTGCGTAAATTGCATAACTGAAAAGCGTATTTAATCCTCCGGCAAATAAAAACCTTATGAATTTATAGCTAAACAACTTCTTTATCAGATCTATTAGACGTTTCATCGATAACCTCCCTAACTACATATTGAGGACGCTTCTTGACATAATCAAATATTCTCCAGATATACTCTCCAATAATACCTAAGCACAGAAGGATCAATCCGCAGAAGAATACAAGAATTGTAACGATGCTCGACCAACCCGGCACCTCCTGTCCGGTTCCACCGAGAATGCCGACTATGTAAGATATCACGATGTACAGGGCATATACAAATCCACCAACAGCAGATATTCCGCCAATCAGCGACATAATTCTCATAGGCAGATAGGAGTTTGTAACTAATGTGTCAACAAGATCCTTAAAGCGTTTGGAAAAATTATATCCCGAATGACCGATTTCTCTTTCTTTGCGTTCATATGGAATGCTCTTGCTCTTAAATCCGAACCACAGCATGAGGATCTGTGGCGAGCCATTCTTTTCATTGACAGTTAAATACTCATCAAGAGCTGTTCTATCTATAATAAAGAAGTCAAAGCCGCCCTTAGGATAATCTTTGGATACGAATTTCCTTATAATGTAATGCGCAAGTTTGGCCATTAAATTATGTTTATCTGAGCGTTTTTCACGTCGTGCGCATACAAGTTTATATCCGTTTTCCCATTCCTTGAGCATATCTGCAAAAAGCTCGAACGGCTCCTGAAGATCAGCAGAGATCACGCCCACTACATCTCCGGACGCATAACGCATTCCATAATTCCAGGCAGCATTCTGTCCGAAGTTCCTTGTAAAGCTTGCAATTTTGATGATGTCCGGATACTGTTTTTGATATTCCTTCATTATTTCGTAGGAATTATCCGGTGAGCCATCGTTCACCATAACGATTTCGACCTTATAATTAGGGAAAAGAACTGGGATCTTTTCGATGATATGCGGAATTGTCACCGGCAAGTTCTTTTCATTCCTGTATATTGGAAGAACAATCGAGAATTTCTTCATTTCACACCTCAGATTACTTTTTAAGAATTACATCGCAAATTCTGTCAACATCAGATACCGTCAAATCAGAATATAGCGGCAAGGTCAATATATTGTCTGCAATACGTTTTGCAATCGGAGTTTCGTTGACCTTAAAGTTCTTCCGGACAATACTGAAATTAGAAGTAAGTGGATAAAAATACTTTCTTGCAAATATGTTTTCACTTGCCAATCTGTCGGCAACTTCATCACGATTTGAGCCAAATTTCTTCTCATCAAAAACGACCGGGAAATATGCGTGATTAGATCTCACATTTTCCTGTACAGGGCAAAGCGTTACGCCGTCTATATTGGATAAACGTTCACGGTATCTATTAACGCACAGTTTCCTTTTAGCAATATACTCGTCTACATGACGCAGATTACAGATACCCATTGCCGCATGGAATTCCGTCATTTTGGCATTTGTACCAACCATTTCGGCATCTTCCTTACCATACATTCCAAACTGCCTGAGAGCCTTGAACTCTTTCACATACCTGTCGTCAGAAAATGCAAGACAACCGCCCTCTACCGTATTGAAAACCTTTGTGGCATGGAAGCTGTACATCGTTATATCGCCGAGATTTGAAACATTTATGTCATCTACGGTTTCGCCAAAAGCATGAGCTGCATCATAAACGACTTTTAACCCGTATTTTTCTGCTATTTTGTGTATTGCCTTATAATCGCAGACATTACCATAAACGTGTACCGGAATTATCGCAGAGGTTTTCTCGGTGATCAGCGCCTCTATTTTTTGCGGATCTATAGTATAGTGCTTATCCTCAATATCGCAAAAGACTGGCGTTAATCCATTGCGCAGAATACTCTGTGTTGTTGATGCAAACGTAAATGGCGTTGTTATTACCTCACCGGTCAGGTCCAATGCCCTGAGTGCCAGTTCCAGTGCCATATGTCCATTGGAGAACAACTCGACATTAGGGATATCGAGGTATCTCTCCAGCTGTTCCTCCAGCTGCTGGTGCTTCACACCTGTATGCGTCAGCCAATGGCTGACCCAAAGTTCCCTGATCTCATTGCAATACTCGTCATATGGCGGCATTGATGCACTTGTTACCTGTATAGGATCATTCATAGTTATACCTTCTTGATCTTCATAAAATTTTCCACCAGTTCGCTCTGTCTGCGTATGGCTTTATAGTTGAGAGATCTTTCACTCTCGATTTCAATGCACTTTCCGAAATGTTCAATGGACTTACGGAATGTATCGTCCGATGCAAGCGTAAACATCTGTTCTTCGTTTGCTGTTCTGATTTTTACCGAAGGCTCAAAGCCAACGGGGGCGGTCAGGATCCTACCAGTGGAAAGCGTTCCTTTACTGCCCCAGACATCAAGACTGCAGCGATAATCGTTATCCATTCCGAATGAAACCTGCGCAGTGAGCCCGTCGTCATTCACCAGCGTTGCACTGCCGAAAATATCCACGTCAAATCCGTCCTTGCAATTCAGCTGTGAAGTCGTTATCCGTGCTGTTTCTCCCAAAAAGAGCTGTGCCAGTTTAAGCGTGTAGCCGCCGCAGTCAAACAGTGCCCCACCGCCCAGGCTGCTGTCATAACGGAAATCGTTTGTCCCACGGAACGGGAAGCCGAAGTCTATCCTTATAATACGGATATCACCGACAATACCCTCGGCCAACTTTTGTTTTATCCACTCGATCTGCGAATGGAACGCAAACATATAGTTTTCGTGAACAGCTAAGTTTTTTGACCTCGCAAGCTCAATAAGCGTTTCCGTATCATGCAGCTTTATCGTGAACGGCTTTTCCAGAAGAACATGCTTTCCAGCTTCCAGAGCCGCTTTCGCCCATTTGAAGTGAAGTCCTGGTGGAAGCGGGATATACACCGCATCGATTTCGTCAGACCTTATCAGGTCCTCATATCCATGGAATATCTTTCCGCCGTATGCATCGGCAAATTTGCCAGCCTTTTCCGATTCAGCGGCCACTAAATTGTCAGAATCAGCCTGTGAGAACTCTCGCTCTGTTGCCGCTGCCAGACCTGTGTACTCAAAATTCCCGAGTGTTTTTAACGCCGGCATAAATCTTCTGAATGCTATTTCTGACGGACAGAGCACACCGATTTTTATTTTTTTCATGATTTTCTTCACCTCAAAAATCCAACAGCGACAACAAATTGCGCAGCTGAATATTAAGTACGTTATTGAACTGGACCATCAGGTTCAGCGTTTTGTAATCAAGCCAGAAATACCCATCTGGCGGCTCCGGAGCCTGATCCGGGGCAATGCGCAGTATGATGTTCCTGTTTTGTTCGTGGTAAAATCTGCCGCCCTCTTCGGACAGGATCACGTCGTTCCTTATTTCTGCACCGTTCTTCAGAAGCCTGAAGAACAGCCTGTCAATATCAGAGTATTCACTTTCGGGAATACCCGCTTCAAGCTGAACCGTGGGAGCAAGCTCGATCCCGTCGAAGCAGCCTGCTTCCGGCTTTGCGTGGACAAGGAACTTCTTTACTCCGTCAATATCAGCGGTGATCATTCCGAATGTCGCCATTCCCTCTGCCTCAAACAGCGGCTGCGTCCAATGCGTGACCTCTCTGCCCTCGATCTCGATATCGCAGAAAATCACCTTGAACGGATATGACGTTTTGTGAGCTATTTCGCTGTCGGTGAAATCCCAGTTTTTCAATTCCGTCAGCGGAACGATTTTATTCTCACGCTGATTGAGCATCTTGTAATCGTTCATGTAGCGGAACACCCTGACAAGCTCCGGCTGTTCACTGTTATACATCGAATGAAACAGCGCCTTGTCTTCAAACAGTTCGTGTGCCTTATGCCTTTCGATTTCCGGTATTTCAGGAATGCAGTATGGGATACACGAAAGTACGGTACGTGTATCCATATTTACAAGGTTGTCAATTTTCATCAGTTGCTTTATGGTGCCGAGTGTCATCCAGCGATGGCTAGGGGCAGATTCAATATCGTCATCGACGGTAATAATAATATTTCGGTTGCGTTTGCCCAGGAATCGTGAAGACTGCTCCGATTGGATCTGGTCAACGATTATATTCTCGGGTTTCGCATTCAGAAAGTAATCGAGGTATGCAGGCTTTCTGCCACCATGCTTTTGTGTAAAGTTGCTTTTGGTCGCCTGTATAGTCGGGGAAATCTGGATTTTGTTAACATTGCCAGGTTCGATCTTGGCTTGCATCAGAAACTGCAGAACTCCGTCGATCTCCTTACATATTATCCCAAGGTAACCTATTTCGTTCTGCACCAGAACAGGCTGTTCCAGAATCATTTCATCATCGCTGAACTGTTGCAGTCCACATATCTGAAAAAAGCTGCCATTCTGGTTCCTGATCTCACCAATCTGGTTATCATAGAACCATTTATCGCTGTCCGACAGCCTGTTCCTGGTTATCGAAACCTTCAGACTTTCGTTTTTCTTGGATATCCACGAGATTATTTCATGGAGATGATCTTCGCTCGCCTGGGTATGCATGGATCTGATGATTTCTGTGATCATGTTCACTATTATTCACCTTCAGTGGGTTTTGTTTTTTCCTTTGCAGGTCTGAACTTGTTTAATATAGAGTCCTTGTGCCTGAACAGAATGCAAAGACCTATCAGGGCAGCTATGCCTAAAACGCTTAATACTACACCGGATTTAAGATATGGGGTACAGAATTTCAGTTCGATCTCATGATGACCTGCGTCAAGCTCCAGACCGCTGAAAGCTATGTTGGCATTAAGCAGATCGGCCTTTTCGCCGTCCACATATGTCGTCCACCCTTCAGAATACGGCAGCGACATGCAAAGGAACATTGGTTTGTCCAGGTCGATGGTACCTGTTATTCTGTTATTGGTGAATTCAATATTCTCCATGGCATTCCTGCTGCGTGCTTCAACATATTCGGGGAGTTTCTCCATAGGCTGGCAGATGATCTTTAGTGAGTCAAAGCTGTAATCGCCCTTATTGTAGAATTTTATATCAATGGAATTCCGCTCTTCCTCAGAATATCCTAAATTCAGCAGATATTCAGTCCTGCCTTCAGAATACCCATTCCTTTCGGTGTAGTAAAATGCACGTGCCTCGTTGTATTCGCTTTCAGCAATGATTCGGGTATTGCTTTTTCCGTTAGTATATCTTAATCCGGTAAACTGCACATATAGCTCGCCTTTTGTATTCCCGTCGAAATTGAGAGTGATGGTGCTGTTGTCTTTCTTAACGTGCAGGACGTTATTTTCATCAGCCGAAACATTCTTTCCATATTCCAGTTGATAATCTATCTCGTAATCGCTGTATTCAGAATCCACGCTTGGTAAAGCTGACGCCGAGGTGTCGTCTATCACACAGCTCTGAAGGGCGGCCTGCTGTCTTTCGACGATTGAGAGTTTCTCAAAGTCCGACCTGCTCATTACGCTTTCATAGGTGCTGCCAAAGGGCAGGTAATTATCCGTCTTATAAAGGCAGTATTCACCAGAATGCCCCTCCGTTGTCCCTTGATATTCATATCCATAGGGCACCATATTAAGTACCTGAGGATCGTTTGATGCTGTAAAATATTTTGCGCTGTACTGGGCGCCCAGCCACGCCCTGGAGCATATTCCAGTAAATCTGAAATTGTTCGTATCATAAGCATTGTTGATCTGTCTCCACTCAATAGATTCCTTGCTGTTGAGCGACCAGTAGGAGGTTGTCGTTGGCTGATGAAGGTAAAATGGAAAGTTAGCCTGATCCAAATCTACTATTGAAACATCCGTGCGATAAAACTCTTTGTCATGGATAAGCTTCCATGTTGAAGCTAATTCGTTCTCCAGAATATCATTGGCGGAACCTGCATCCCTGAATTCGCTCAGATAATCTTTCTGGGTGTCTGAATATCTGTAATACGCAATATTAAAAACAGAAGCAAGTATCAGCGCAATTGATGTTGCCTGGATGATCCTGTGTGCAGAAACATTCTTCTTGAATATTCTGAATCCACGCAGTGACTTCAGTTCGGAGGAAAAAATCGTGATCACAAGGGCAATCAACAAGAACACGAGTCCAGACAGACTAGCTTCAGTATGTGATGTTTCTATTAGCAGGCACAAAACCGTGTAGCCGATACAGCTGGTGCACAGAAAGATTTTTTTCTTTGTGCTTAAATTCAATATGTCCGGAAATTCTTTTGCAAACAAATACGCAGGTATGAACGGCCAGAAGAATACCCAACGGTTGGTAACATATCCGAAGCCGTTAAACATGCTCCCGAAAAATGGTAAGAGAATGAAAACCAGCTCCGCTAAGAAGAGTATCCTCGCCCAGCGCTGCTTTTTGTCCCTGTTTGCAAACGAACCGAAAACGCCGATATATGCTACTGGAGACATACCCACCACCAGCCAGCTTGTAGCCTCTTCAGTCGCACTTACAAAGTTCCCCGGTATCTTGCTGTACTGAGTCAGGCTGTATAATGGGTTATAGGTATATGTACTGCTGATGCGGGTATCATTTGGCAAAAAGCTCATTATCGTTGGCAGAAAAAGAATACATGATATCATGATTCCGATCAGGGCGAAAGCAAATAATTTCCCGGCATTGGTGACAAGAAACTTACAGTTTCTGTATTCAGGAGTAAATATGATCTTTGCAAACACATATAATACTGTGAAAATGACGACCATATAGAAGAAATAGAAATCAAATAAAGCCGCCATTGCAACAGTCAGTGAAAACAGAACAAACGATTCTTTTCTGAAGATTTTTTCGCACCCCAGGAATATAAGCGGAATGACATACATTGCATTCAAAAAATTGGGGTGGCGTGGTCCGGCATAAAGGGAAAATGCGCAGAATGTGTAAGCGATAGAAGCAAATACTGTTGTCCATTTTGCGCAGTTCATTTTTCTGCAGTAAAGGCAGAATGTGAATCCTACCAGATATAGCCTCAGCACCACGGTGAAGCCATAACCAAATTCCGCAAACCTTGTAGGGAAAAATACGGACAGCAGGTAGAACGGATCATATAATATCTGATTGCTTATTACATCGGCACCTCCGCCAAAGCCCCATTCCCACATGGGAAATGAGAAATTGCCATCGGATATTACACCCCTTATAAAGCTTCTGATCTGCTTGCCTACATACAGGAACGCATTATAATGCTGATATAAGCCGTCATTCTTCCATATAAAAGACTTCTGATATATTGCAAAATAAGAAAAGCAGAGCACTGCGGCGACTGCAAAAAATATTGTATACCAAAGGAATAGCGAATGCTTTTTTTTGTTTACAGCTGCTTCCACTGATTTATCCTCCACATAACTATATTGATAGAATTGCTCAACAGGTCACTGTTCTTTCGGAAGTTCTTTTGTTTTCAGGAATGCTGCGTAATCGTCGCATATTTTCGCAGTTTCACCGAAAGCTATCTGCTTCCCGTGGTCGAGCCACAGCACCTTGTTGCACATCCGCCGTATCTGGTCGAGTGAATGCGACACAAGTATCGTTGCCTTTCCGTTGCGGATTATCTCCTTCATCTTCGCTTCGCTCTTTTCCCGGAATGCGCCGTCGCCTACCGACAGCACCTCGTCGAGTATAAGTATCTCCGGGTCGACCATGCTGGCGATGGAAAATGCTATACGCGACTTCATGCCACTGGAGAGCTGCTTGAACGGTCTCTGCTCGAACTCCTCTAGCTCCGAAAATTTCAATATCTCCGGGTAGCGCTCGTTCATGAACTCCCGGGTGTAGCCCAGCATTGCGCCGCGCAGATAGGCGTTCTCCTTCAAGTTGAGGTCGCCGTCGAACCCGCTCGCGAGTTCCAGCAGCGCCGATATCTTGCCGTGAACCTTCACACTGCCGGTGGATGGTCGCATTATCTGCGTGATGACCTTCAGCAGGGTGGATTTCCCCGCGCCGTTGGTGCCGATTATACCGAGCATGTCTCCGTTTTCCAACGAGAACGAAACATCGTTCACCGCGAGGAATTCCTCCACGCGGTACTGGTGGGTCAGCTTCTTCATGACGAATTCTTTCAGCCCGATGTTGCGCAGGTCGCCCGTGATGTATTTCACGGATACGTTCTTAACTTCGATTATTTTGCCCATAAAAGCCCTCGGTCAGATGTAGTACAGGAACTTGTAGTTCTTCTTCTTGTAAATAACGAAGCCAAGTACCAGCGCGGCGAGCGCATATCCCGCCGCCAGCAGATGAAACGTCCACTGCGGTATCTCGCCCTCAAGTATTATCTTGCGAAAATACCTAATGTAGACGTACACCGGATTGAGATAGAACAGGTACTGCTTCTCAAGCGGGTAGGCGTCTATCGAGTAGAATATCGCCGAAACGTACATCAGCAGGAGCGTGAAGATATCGTAGAGATACTTGAGGTCCTTGAACATGATGTACAGCGCCGATAGGATAAGCCCCATTCCCAGGTTAAACGCCACCAGGCAGCACACGGGGTAAATCAGCAGAATAAATTTCCAGGAAAAGGTCACCCCGTCGAACAGACAGAACACGAACAGCACGCACAGGTTTATCCCAAAATTTATGAGCGATGAAACATTCTTCGACAGCACGAACATATATTTCGGCACGTTTATCTTGGAAAAGATCTTCGCGTTTGCCTGGAGGGCGGTCATGCCGCCGTTGGTGGATTCCTTGAAGTAACTGAACAGCAGGTTTCCGCAGAACATGTAGATAACGTAGTGCTCCATGTTCCGCCCGAAGAACTGCGTGAACACTAAAGCCATTACCCCCAGCGTCATCAGCGGTCCGAGTATGCTCCACAGCATTCCCAGCACCGTGCGCTTGTACTTCTTAGTAAAATCGCGCTTCACCAGTTCCTCAAACAGGAAGCGGTTCTGCTTTATCTTCTGCTTTATTCGTTCCAGCATGTCTGTTTGACTTCCTCGCTTCCTTGGTTAGTACCTGTGGTGCATTCGCCGTCCGGCTTGGTGAAATAGAATTTCAGCTTTTGGATCTACAGGGCTTCATTTTGGTTTATTTATTGCTCTGAATGTCCTCCTCGGCGGGGGAATGCATGTTTGCGATTTCCTTTATCAGTCCGACGATACGCTCGCTTGCGTGACCGTCGTCCGAGCATTCTTTCTTGGCAAGGAAGTCGTCGATGCGTTCCTGATACGGAGTGTTATCGAATGCCATAATATTTTCTGAAAGCTCGTCAGGGGTCGTTGAAATGGAAAACGGAGTTTCGGTCAGCGGATAGTAGAACCCGCGTCCCTGGTCGTACTTGTCAAGGTCGGTCGCATAGATGAACAGCGGTCTTCTCGTCAGCACATAATCATATGCCCAGCTTGAATAGTCAGTTATTCCCGCATCGGCAATGGACAGAAGCTCCTGCATATCGATATAGCTTGTGACATCTATTATTGAACTGTCGAACACGTCTGCTGTGACGCTATTTGCCCGATTTTTGAAATGCTTGCGGACAAAGACGACCCACTCGCCGCCGAATTTTTCTTCAAGGTCGCTTTTCAGCCTGCCAAAATCAAGGTCGCACCAGTCAAGGCTTCCGTCGTCACGGAATGTCGGCGCATATATCATTATTTTCTTTTCCGGGTCTACCATGTAACGCTTGCAGATTTTAGCTCTCATCTCGCTGAGGTCTTCCCGGAACAGGATATCGTTTCGCGCATGACCGTATCTGAGATATGGGACATCTTTCCAGAACGTTTCTCTGTAAACGTCCTCCTCAAACTTGCAGTTGGAAATGCAGTAATCTGTTACATCGTTGCAGAGTTTGGCGCGGCTGAGCCAGTGTTTGTCTCCGCTGAGACGCTTTATGCCCATGCTTCCGTGCCATGTGTTGATGTACACCTGACCTGGCTTTTTCTTCATGCCATTATCCCACACGCAGTTCAGAGCATTATCCAGCCAAACCTTGGCTGTGCTCATCTCGTAGTACATTTCCTTGCTCTGATATTTTATCAGCCGAACTCCTGCTGGATAGTCGCCCTTGGAATACTTGCCGTTTGCCGGGATCACCCACACGATATCGACCGGCAGGTCCTGCCTGAGCATTTCCTCAACAATGTATTTCAAGTTGCAGTTATACCGCTTGTCGAACGTTATGGCAAACACCTTATTTTCCTGAATGGGCAGCTTGCTGAATTTTCTGCGGAAGTGTGCGCGTTTCATCTTGCGGTACTGGTTGAGCATCTTGCTGAACAGCTTTCCGATAAGATTTTTCTTCTTAGCGGCTGCCTTGAACTTCCGCTTGAATTTCGTCTTGAAATTGTCCGTTTTAAGGTTTATTTTCTTTATAGCCTCGTCGGTCTTATCCAGGCGCTTGTCCAGGGCATTCTTGTTTGCGTTTACCTGCTTGGTCAGACTATTTATCTTATTCATCAGCGCTTCGTAGGTCACGTCGTTCCGCGCATAGACCTCATTTGCGCCAGCCAGCGCGTTCTCGCGTTCTTCATCTTCAAAGCACGCTGCCATCCGCCGGAACATCTCGCCAAGCGGAACATGCGCCGTCCAGCCTGCGGATTTGAGCTTGCTGATGTCCATCATAAGGTAGCTGTTTGGCGGGTAGATGCTTTTCTGGGGCGATCCGGATTCTTCTGCGCCGCAGTTGGTAAGTACGGAAACTTTTCCATTGCCGAGCACGTCTGCAACGGTCTGTACCATTTCCTTTACGGAGCAGTAGCTCTCATCATTTCCGACATTATATGCCGTTCTGCGCTCGCCGTTCACCAGCAGGAACAGTATCGCGCCTGCCGCGTCAGCAGAATAGAGATACATATTTTCCTTTGAACCGTCCGTTTTCAGGCAGATATCCTCGCCGTTAAGCGCGCAGCGCGTTGCGTAAGCGAAAACTCGTCCGTCGTCCTTTTTGACGCCCGGACCGAATGTCTGCACAAGTCTGGCGGTAGTCACTGGTACGCCGTACTCCTCCGCATAGGCGCAGCACATATTCTCTGCAAAGCGCTTACCCTCAGGATAGCTGCTGCGCGGGGAGGTAAGGTCGATGTATCCGAGGTCGTTTTCAGAAAGCGGTCTGCGCTCATATATCGTGCCGTAAGCCTCCATACTGGAAAGAAACACGACACCGGAAACATTTTTCTTCCGGGCGAGGTCGAGAACGTTTTTCGTTCCGGTGACGATGGTGTTTATCGTTTCTACCGCATGGTCAACAAAATACTGGCTGGAAGTCGGGCAGGCTCCATGAATGATATAGTCTATCTTACCAACTATTTCCGGGATATGCTCTGCCGTACCGAGAATAAAGGTTATATCGCAGCCATCGGTTATCTGTTGATTGAATTTGACACCTGCTTTTTCGATGCTCCTGACTAATGCGACCACCTTTATCCTGGCGTCGAAAAGCTGGTTGTAGCGCAGCAGCGCGCAGACAACTGTATAGCCTATAAGTCCGGTTGCGCCGGTAATGAATATCGTTTTGCCTTTCAACTCTTGCCACGGTATGTAATCATATGAGGCGAGCCTGTCGAGATCATCTCTGAATATTGGATTCTCTGTCCACATAGCGTGTTATATCCCCCAGATCTGTGAATTTTCCCGTGCCTCAGAAATTGCCCTGAACACATAGAAATCCGAGGGAGTTGTTATCTTGATATTCTCCACGGGGCCTTCTACGACATGAAGCTCGGCGCCATAGTACGACATAAGCATCGCTGAATCGATCATGTTCAGTGCGCCTTCACTGACTGCCTTGCTGTGTGCTTCCACGATATCGCACAGTCTGAATGTCTGCGGAGCGCGCGCCATTCTGCATTTGCTTCTGTCCATTATCTGGTCAACGCTGTCGTTGTCGGAAACTGTGATTATTGTCTCAATAGCCGGGGTCACGGTTATTGCATTTCCGTACTGACCTGCGCACTCTATGTTGCGTGTGATTATATCCTCGTTTATCAGCGGGCGGACGCCATCGTGTATCAGCACGAGCGAATCGCGCGAGATATCCTTATCTTCCCAGAACGCGGTCAAACCGTTTCTTATCGACTGCTGACCTGTCTGTCCGCCGGGAACCACATACTTCACCTTCTTGACGCGGAACTTTTCCAGCAGTTCGTTAAGATAGTCTATCCATCCTTCAAGGCATACCACGGCGATTGCGTCTATTTCCGGATGCCGGTCGAAGATATCTATCGTATGTATTATGATCGGCTTTCCGTTGAGTTCAAGAAACTGCTTGGGCTTGGTCTTTGAATTCATTCTGGTGCCGGTTCCTCCGGCGAATACAAGTGCAAGATTCATATTTTTCTCCCTTTTAATTATTTATTTTTTATGCGAACTTCTGCGTTCCTCCTCTGGTGGAAGCTTCATATATTCACCGTAATTTCTGCTGAGATAACTGTCCCAATTCTTCGGAGCGTTAAGTGTTTCACCCTCAAAGCACATCTTTTCCGTCTTCTCGAACCACTCTGCCGGAAAGAACTCCTTATCAGCTTTATACGCACCGCCAGGAGAGCATAGCACACCACTGTCTGTGCTGCTGTATATTCCCATGATAAGTAGTCTGCGCAGCTTCCTCAGCCGCTTCACTGAAAGCAGAGACATCAGCCGGAATCCTGCCCGGGCTGTCAGCTTCTTATAGGGTATAAAGTCAGACCACTCAAGCTTCACTTGAAGAACGTAATTGGATACGTTTATCATACTGAACAACAGTCTGGTATGCCTGTTCAGCGGCTTTGCAGGGATAAGCGGAAATATGTCGATATATACCCCCTGGGGTTTATTTGGATAGCCTGTATTGAACGGAAATCTGGTATCACAGAGCTTTATGAACACAAAGGGGTATTTAGAGTCGCTCGGCTCTGACTGTATCCGTATATATTCAGGAAGTTCTCCGGCAAAGCCTGCGAACCTCTCCAGATCGCTGGCTGGCATGGCGACGTCCGCATCGTCGTCCCATGGTATGAAGCCCCTGTGCCTTACTGCTCCCAGAAGCGTTCCTCCCATGATGAAATACTTCAGTCCATGCCTTTCGCAGATATCCCTGAACAGGCACAGAAGCTCCAGCATCCGTGCCTGATCCTCTGTCATATGGCGCTGTCTCTCCCTCCGCATGATATTGGGGCGGTCATTTCCTGCCCATCAGCTTTTTCAGCCGCTCAGTGTTCTTTTTACCTATGACCTGCGCCAGCTTCGTATGGCGGCGCTGCGAACAGGTCTGCCACGAAGCGTCGAACCAGTGTATGGCATACGTTTTTTCAGTCACCGTAAGCCTGCCTGTTTCAAGCTCCTTTGGCGAAAAATATTCCTTTGGGAAAATCTCCATACCCATAACATTTTGCTGCGCCCCGCTGCATATCAAACCGTTCTGGTTCATCAGTGCAGTTAAGAACTGCACATTTGTAGTGAGGTCAAGCTTACCGTTTTCATCGCAGAATCTGCGCCCGGCGTACGCTTTGAGCGCCTGTCTGATGAATTCATGCCCTTTTTCGCTGCCAATAACGCAGGTAGCGATATTTAAGCCGTCCTCAAATCCTATAAAACCACGAAGGTTCAGCAGCTCCCCGAACGGCTTAAGAAGTTCAACATCGGTGTCAAGATATATCCCACCGTATTCATACAGCGCTTTGAGGCGAAAATAATCTGACACAAACGCCCATTTTCTGAATCTGTATGCGTCGCTGACATATTCGTTCTCCTCAATATCACAGTTACCCTCGTTCCAACACACTATTTTGAAATCCGGGCAAATGGTCTTCCAATTCTCAATGAAACGCATCGTTTTTTTGTTTGGAGGATTTTCTCCGAACCAGCAGTAGTGTATTGTCTTGGGTATGGACATATCTCACCTCATATATTTTCCACTACTATTCACTGCCTTTTTTCTTTCAGTACTTTCAGCATTTTTCGCGGAAGCAGCCAAACCACCCACGGCTTAATAGCATATGGCAGTGCCAGCGGAAATAAGCCCAATGCTGCAAACCTTGTCCAACGTGTTCTGACCTCATTCGTCCTGTCCCTGAAATTTCGTGTGGAAATGCCATTGTGTGGCAGTGAATACGAGAACAAGAATTCTTGCAGATTAGCGCCATAATATCCTTTTTCGTAAAGCCTCATCAGCAGGTCGTAATCCTCGCAGCGCTCGCACCGCGGCAGTGCAGAGTACCCGCCGATTCTCTCCAGTGCGTCCCTCCTGAACATCAGTGCCGGATGGATAAATGGCATACTGAACAGGAAATCCCGAACCTGCGGGTTCTCCGGGAAGCATTGAACGCCTGCGTCGGCTCCATCCTGTACCAGACGGACATTGCAGCCTACAAACGCTGCATCATGAGAGCGGAGATATTCAAGCTGTTTCTCAAACCGCTCTGGAAATGAGTAATCATCATCATCCATTCTGGCTATCCATGCGCCGCGCGATTCCTTCAAGCAGGCATTGAGCTGCTCTGAAAATGATCCTGCTTCTGAGCCGCAAATGAGTCTTATTCTGTTGTCATGCATGGCGTATTCTGCAAGAATGGCTTTTGCCTGTTCCGTTGAACCGCGTTCACATATAATAAGTTCAAAATCAGAATATGTCTGCGCAAGAATCGAGTCAACACTTCGTCTGAGCGTATTCAGCTCAGACCGGAGGTACTTTACACCCATTATGACAGAAATCAAATTCTCTGGCGGCATCTTTTTATTCCACACCCCTGTTCATAGGCGCTTCTGCACATGGCAACATAACATCTAACTTATTAATTATACTCCATTTACAGCCTTTTGTCAATATCTCTACAAGAATTTCCACCGTCTGATATTTGTCAGTTCCATTATATTTGCAGTATTTTGCAGCAGTGAGCAGTGCATAATTAAATCAGGGAGAATTTCCCTAAATAACATACATAAAATCATTATTATCACAGGAGGAATAACACATGGCAATCAAAACCCTGAAACTTACCGGCACTGAGATCTCGGTGACCGGACTTAACGGCTTTAACGCGCATATTAGAAATGACGGCGAGTCCGATGTCTACGCATCTGCACAATCTGACATAACGGCAGGTGCAGATGGTGTGCTTTATATTCCGGCGGGCGCTTCTGCAATGCTCTCCGGCATCTCCGGAAAACTGTATCTGCTCGGCAACGGATCTGTTCAGATAGTTTCAAGCGACTATGCTGAGTCCCCTTTTAAGCCATCCGTGACATCCGGCTCGGTCACGGGAGTTATATACAGAGCCGCCGGCTCGTCCGGATTGCTGATAAATCCGGATTTCAGAATAAATCAGCGCGGACAGGCTAAGTACACATCAGGCTATACGGTCGATAGATGGTATTCGCCTGGGAAGTGCAGCGTAGAGCCAATTTCTGGAGGCGTGAAACTCACCTCTACGGTGACGGCGTCGTCAACAACTCATGCGTTCTGGCAGAATTTTGAGTTCCAGTTTCCGCCGGGAAAATACACGCTGTCTCTCAAAGCAGCAGACATCACTGGAGTCTGGGTCGCGCGTATACGTACAGTGACCGCAGCCGGAGATTTTGCGAGCAGTTACTATACTTCCAGGCTCCAGGCAGGCATAAACAGTGTGACGGTAGATATTCCCGACGGCGAGTACATATCAATGGTTTCTGTGAGCATCAACAAAGGCACCAAAACCGATGATTCGCTTACCCTTGAGTGGATAAAGCTGGAGAACGGCTCTGCAACACTGTTTGTTCAGCCTGATCCGGCATCCGAGCTTGAAAAATGCCAGCGCTTTTATCAGATCCGCAGTTCCGGAGACATTTCCGCAATAGACCTTCGACCGTGTATGAGAGACGATCCAGCCAGTGTCACTGCAGTGGAAGGCGGCTTCGCTTATGATGCAGAGATCTGACGGGCTGACCACCAAAGGTTGATCGTCCGTTATATATCGGAAAAGATGGTTTATCCATTTTGTTTCTTATAAAATATTCGCTCCCGAAAGTGTGACTCAGCTCCGGGAGCGAATTTACATAAAACGATTTACAAACAGATGAATCGTTAATGCCTGTTACAATGCGGTTTTCCATCTATATCGAGCGGTTCAACGTCCCACTGGATGACCGTCATGCCCATGCCCTGTATCGTGGTTATCAGCGAGTTGTCGTACTCGCCGTAGGGCGCGCGGTATAACGTCGGTTCGGTGCCGGTTATGTCCTTGATTTTCAGCGACGCCGCCTTGGTGTCGGAGATAAGGTCGTTCACGTTGGCTCCCTGCACGTGCGGATGCTGGTCGGAGTGATTCTGTATCTCGTGCCCGGCGTCGAAGAACATCTTCACGTCGTCCGGATAGCGGTCGCACCAGTCGCCGGTCACAAAGAACGTCGCACGCGCGTTGTATTCGTCCAGAATGTCGATAAGCTCCTGCGTGTTGGAATTCTCCCAGGCGACGTCGAACGTCAGCGATACCTTTTTGTCGCCGCGCTCGACGCAGTACACCGGCAGCAGACGCTCCGTCGCCTGCGTGCCTACCGTCGTCAGCACCGCGCCTATCCCGACCGCCGCTGCCGCCGCTGTCAGCGCGCATATCGCAGTCAGTCTTTTTATCTTCTTTTTGGTGAATGTTACCATTCGCATAGTGTTACCCTCCTACAGATATTTTTTGTAACAGAATATGTCCATGGCGGGACAAATATGACAGGCAGGGCTTTTCCGGAATTGTGGTGTAAATTTCCTGAAAAAAATACAAAAAAACATTTGACAAATTGAAAAAAATATGTCACAATATAATAGGAAGTTTTTTTCTGGAGAACGGTAGTGCAGGGAAGCGGCGGCGCTGGTTTCCTGCTGTGACATTATGGAGTTGCAAGGGTATGACATTTTTGAAGAGGGCGACAGCGGCGGCGTTATGCGCGGTCATGCTGACAAGTACCTGCCTTACGGCGTTCGCGGAGGCGGGCGCGGATATCGCAGTAAATCCCGGGACTGAAACATCGGTCATCGACACGGGTTCCGGCGAGACTTCGGTGATAGACACCGGGGAGAACACAGGCTCCGGCGAGACGTCGGTAATCGACACCGGAAGCACTGAAACCACCATCGTTGACCCGGACGACGGCGACAACAAGAAGGACAACCAGGGCAGCGGACTTGACGTTGCGGACGAGCAGTATTCCGGGATAGACCTCACTGATTATGTTCAGTGGGACGGAAAGACCAAGATGGAATCCGGTACGAACTACTACATAACCGGCAAGGTCGCTCCGAGAAAGAATTACACGGTGCCCAAGGACAGCAGACTTGTCGTGACGAGCGGCTCTCAGCTGGTCATCTACAAGGGTAAGTCGCTGAAATTACGCGGAATAATCACGGTGGAGCCGGACGCGGAGATGATATGCTCCGGCACGTTCATGGTGTACGACAAGGCGGGAATTGAGAACTACGGCGCGCTGAAAGGCAGTCTGAGCAGTACGTTCAAGATAGCCGGCGACCTTATCAACAGAAGCACCGGTAAATTATTGCTGTCCGGTATAGGCAACGTCTACAAGACCGGTACGCTGCTGAACTACGGCGAAACGACGTTCACCACCAGCAGCCAGGTCAAGGTGACGGGTGATTTCCAGACCCCGGAGACCGGACGGCTCATCGTTGCGGGATATTTCGCGGTGACGATAAACGGACGCACGACCCAGGCGGGTTACTTCTCACTGACCGGCGAGGTCGTGAACAGCGGTGTGTTCGTGTTCGAGCGTACGGTACGCTACTACAAGGCGAAGCGCGCAAGGTTCGCGGTATCCAAGAGCAGCCGTCTGATAGACTACAGGCTGAGGGATCCCTCCACGCCGCTCCCCGATGATTCCGGCGACAGCGAGGACGCTACGGACGTCGGTATAAAGGGCATCGACGTGTCGTACGCGCAGGGCGCAGTGGACTGGGTAAAGGTGAAGGAATCCGGAGTTGAATTCGCGATGCTGCGTTCGTCGAGAGGCCCGGTAAGCGACACGCGTCCGTCGGCGCAGGATACTACGTTTGAGTACAACATAACGGAAGCGACAAAGGCGGGTCTTAACGTCGGAGTTTATCATTATCTCTATGCGCACACGGTGGCTGACGCGAAGAAGGAAGCAAAGTTCTTCATCAAGACCATCAGCCCGTATAAGATAACCTATCCGGTGGTTCTTGACATCGAGGAGCAGAGCCAGGCGAAACTCGGCAAAAAGACCGTGACCAAGATAGTCAAGGCGTTCCTGGACGAGGTGAGCGCGGCGGGCTATTACGCGATGCTCTATTCGAACAAGACGTGGCTGACGCAGTACCTGGATATGTCGCAGCTGACGGGCTATGAAGTATGGCTGGCGCAGTGGAACACCGTGCCGACGTATAAGGGCGAATTCGGCATGTGGCAGTACAGCTGTAAGGGTATCGTTTCCGGAATTGACGGCTACGTTGACCTTAACCTGTCCTATAAGAATTATGCGAAGATAATCAAAAAGGGCGGGTATAATCACTTGTAATAGCAAAGCGGGAGGACTTAACGTCCTCCCGTTTCAGTCTGCCAATAAACCCTCATCTTCGTTGTCAGCGGTATTCCGGCAGGCACAAAGGTATTCCGGCAGGCACAAAGTCTAGCCGAAATACCGCTTCCTAGAATCTGAGGGCTTCTTGGCAGACTGGGCAGATTCTTTTTCTACAAACTAACGGGAGGGCGTTAAGCCCTCCTGTTACTTGTTTTACATTGCCGAATGGATATCGGATATCGCTTGCGTCACGAGCTTCTTGAACAGCGGCGCTACGCGGTCGGCGGTCTCCTGTACCTCCTTGTGAGTCAGCGGATTCACGGATATCCCCGCCGCAAGGTTGCTT
>Ga0129310_1000745_pt1 | contig 34969 bp, 26 predicted proteins | sample Go1ome_2_FD_94433 | JGI IMG/M metagenome (GOLD analysis project Ga0129310, IMG submission 94433) | Western lowland gorrila individual fecal microbial communities from Wisconsin, USA - Go1022A metagenome | ecosystem: Host-associated > Mammals > Digestive system > Large intestine > Fecal | place... | reverse complement strand
TCGTTTGGCACTACCGTGTTCGGCTACCTGTTTAATCTGCGCATGGAAATGGCTGTGCAACTGCTGTGCAATACCGACGAACCCGTTTCCACCATCGGCTATCATCTGGGTTACGAGCACCAAAGCCACTTCAGCACTGCCTTCAAGCGCAAATATGGCGTATCGCCATCGCTGTTTCGCGACCAGCAAAACAAGGCCATTGCAAGTGCATGACAGTCAAAAGGATAGTGCGCTGTTTTGCAAATTCATTGAATTTGGTCAGCAATCTCATTGAATTTGGTCAGCAAATTCAATGAATTTACTCGGCTATTTCAATGATTTTGCCCTACTGTCACGATGTTATTCGTGCGCTAAAGAACTGTTTCACGTCTCAAACGAAAGTCGCTCTTCTCAGCAAATCAATTTGTTTTGCCGAGCAAATCAATTTACTTTGCAAAGGAAATCAATTTGTTTTACTGAGTAAATCAATTTACTTTGCATTCGCATCTGCTGCATGTTTACATGAAACATCTGTTTCTCAACATATTATACCGACGTCCGCAACACCGTCAACAATAGTCCGCAAACAAGAAGACAATCATGGCTTTTCTGCGGACAAACGAGGGGGATATCTGCCATTGAAGTGAAATCCCCGCACCATTAACCTTAATTAACACGAAAAAATGAACGTGCGTAACTGTTAATTATATATAATTTTGTGTTGCACCAACTTTCAGTTGGAGAAAAATTCCGTAATTTTGCATACTATATAACCATGTGGCTCATAGCCATGTGGCATCGGTAGGCAAAGGCTTCAACCTGTGCAAGGCCATACAACGGGGAATTTGCCCATTGAACCGATGGCAAGTTATAAGACAACGATGAAGAATATATAATAACAAAACATAACCAATGCCTCCATCCGCCACTATGTGGCAGATGGGGGATAAACTTTGTAGAAAAGACAATGATGACAGCGAACGAAATCAGAGAGTCGTACAAGAAATTCTTCGAACAGCACGGACATACCATCGTGCCATCGGCTCCGATGGTCATCAAGGATGACCCCACACTGATGTTCACCAATGCTGGAATGAACCAGTGGAAAGACATTATCCTGGGCACAAGAGAGCCCGAACCACGCCGCCGTGCCGATACTCAGAAGTGTCTGCGCGTCAGCGGAAAGCATAACGACCTTGAGGAAGTGGGTCACGACACCTACCACCACACCATGTTTGAAATGCTTGGCAACTGGTCGTTTGGCGACTATTTCAAAGAAGGCGCCATCGATATGGCATGGGAATACCTTGTCAGTGTGCTCAAACTGAATCCAGAAGACCTCTACGTGACCGTGTTTGAAGGTTCACCCGAGGAGAATATCCCACGCGACGAAGAAGCAGCAAAATACTGGGCGAAGCACGTGCCAGAAGACCATATCATCAATGGTAATAAGCACGACAACTTCTGGGAGATGGGCGATACGGGACCATGTGGTCCATGCTCGGAAATCCACGTTGACTCGCGCACTCCAGAACAGAAAGCTGCCAGCGGAAAAACTGGTCGCGAACTGGTCAATCAGGACGATCCACAGGTGATTGAAATATGGAACCTCGTGTTCATGCAGTTCAACCGCAAGGCTGACGGTTCACTCGAAAAGCTCTCCATGAACGTGATCGATACGGGTATGGGCTTTGAGCGACTGGTGCGCATGATGCAGGGCAAGCACTCTAACTACGATACCGACGTGTTCCAGCCCATCATCAAGGCAGAGCAAGACCTGACAGGACTGAAATATTTCACCTTTGAGGAAGAGACTGCCAACCCCATCAGCAAGGAGCAGAACGAGATCAACATCGCCATGCGCGTCTGTGCAGACCATCTGCGCGCCGTGGCATTCTCTATTGCCGACGGTCAACTGCCCTCCAATGCAAAGGCAGGATATGTCATTCGCCGCATCCTGCGCCGTGCCGTACGCTATGCATACACCTTCCTGGGACAGAAAGAGGGATTCATCTACAAGCTCGTGCCTACACTGGTACACGAAATGGGTGACGCTTTCCCCGAACTGAAAGCCCAGCAACAACTCATCACCAAGGTGATCAAGGAGGAGGAAGACTCTTTCCTGCGCACACTGGAAAAGGGCATCTCGATGATTGGCGATGCTATGGAGAAACTCAAGGCTGAGGGTAAAAACCAATTGGATGGTATTCAGGCATTCCGACTGTTCGACACCTACGGATTCCCACTCGACCTCACCGAACTGATTTGCCGCGAAAACGGATTCTCGGTGGATGAGGAACAGTTTAACGCTGAAATGCAGAAACAGAAAGATCGTGCACGCAACGCTGCCGCTGTGGAAAACTCCGACTGGACTGAACTCATGGCTGGCGAACAGCAGTTTGTGGGCTACGACTATACCGAATACAACTGTCATATCCTGCGCTACCGTAAGGTGACACAGAAGAAGAACGAATTCTATGAACTCGTGCTCGACCATACTCCTTTCTACGGAGAGATGGGTGGACAGGTAGGTGACTGCGGTGTACTCGTCAACGAGGCTGAAACCATCGAAATCATCGATACCAAGCGCGAAAACAACCAGAGCATCCATATCGTGAAGCAGTTGCCTAAGGATCCCACTGCCGAATTTATGGCTTGTGTAGATACCGACAAGCGCGACGCTTCTGCTGCCAACCATACGGCAACCCACTTGCTCGACTATGCCCTCCGCCAGGTATTGGGCGACCATGTAGAGCAGAAGGGATCGTATGTCAGCGCCGATACCCTGCGCTTCGACTTCTCTCACTTCCAGAAAGTGACCGATGAAGAACTGCGTCAGGTGGAGCGTATCGTCAATGACATGATTCGTCAGGACATCCATATCGATGAGCATCGCAACGTTCCGTTCGAGGAAGCCAAGCAACTGGGTGCCATCGCCCTCTTCGGCGAGAAGTATGGCGACAAGGTTCGCGTAGTGCGCTTCGGTCCTTCATGCGAGTTCTGCGGTGGTATCCACGCCACTTCAACAGGTCGCATCGGCTTCTTCAAGATACTGACCGAGAGCAGCGTGGCTGCCGGCATCCGTCGTATCGAGGCTAAGACTGGTAAGGACTGCGAGGAAATGCTCTATCAGTTGGAAGACACACTGAAGGCTGTACGTGCATTCTTCAACAATGCAAAGGATCTGCAGGGTGTCATCAAGAAGTATATTGATGAGCACGACACCATGAAGAAGGATATCGAGCAGTTTAAGGCACAAGCCGTAGAGCGCACCAAAGACAAACTCGTGGAGAAGGCTCAGGTGGTCAACGGAGTGACGCTCATCAAGGCAGTATTGCCGCTCGACGCTCAGTCTGCCAAAGACTTGGTATTCAAAATCCGTGAAGCCGTTCCCTCACATCTGCTTTGTGTCATTGGTACCATCAGTGCCGACAAACCCATGCTGAGCATCATGATGAGCGACGATATGGTGAAGGAGCAAGGTCTCCACGCTGGACAGATGATTCGCGAAGCTGCCAAACTCATACAGGGTGGTGGTGGCGGCCAGCCTCACTTCGCTTCTGCCGGTGGTAAGAATACCGACGGTCTGAATGCTGCTATCGACAAGGTTGTGGAATTGGCAAAACTCTAATTGCCTGTTTCCAGCCACATCATAAAGCGACGCGCCGCGAGTAGTTGACTCACGGCGCGTCGCTCGTTGTTATATCCCATGTATTGCACGAATGAAGTGCACAAATCAATAATCACAGACTGTAAATCAGCAATAATAATCTGATTTCCGTGTGATAAAAAGTTACCGGAGCGCCTCCAGATAACTGGCGAGTCGTTCCGTCACAACAGTAGCAAGAGCCACTTTACCATCTTGATCAATCACGACAATAGAAGGAATCCACTTCACACCATAAGCCTTAGAGATATCGGTATCATGAAACTTCTTCAACTCCGACACCTGAGGATACGTAATGCCGTATTTCTCGCACGCTGCACGCCACGCCTCAACATTGGTATCCATCGACACACCGACAAAAGCAACACCCTTGTCGCTATATTTCTTATAGAGTTCTACAACGGCAGGAGCCTCCTTTCGGCAGTCGGGACACCATGATGCCCAGAAGTCGAGCACTACCACACGACCCTTCAGTTCCGACAAGGTGAAGGGTTTCCCATCAATGGTCTGCATCGTGAAATCGGGTGCCACGCTACCCACCTTCACCAATTCAGTGGCATACTTAGCATCGAGGTCTCCCTCTTCTGCCTGTTGTGCTTGTACCGAAGCGGTCATCATCATCATCACCGCCAATAATAATTGTTTCATTGTCTTCATATCTTTATCTATAATATTGTTTTCACTGATCACTATACGCCACAGAATACACATAGCGCTGGTCGGCACTAACCACGGTATCTACCCTACCCGCACCATCGAGCACAGACTTCATATCACTGCGGATGCCTTCGCCCGAACGCTTCTGCACCGCCTCTTTCATCGTCCACAGGCGCACAAACTCCAGTTCCGGATTGGCTGATTGTCCGATCTGCTGCATCTCGTCATCACTCATGGTGTGGCGCACCAATGCCTCACGATAGCCGCGCATCGACTCGATATCAACGCCCACAGGATGGGAATCGATCACACAGATGGCTGCCTCGCGACAATGACTCATATTGAAACAGATGTCTGGATGACCCACGATAAACGGTTTGCCGTGTTCGCCATAAGAGAATACGGGCGGCTCCATGATGCCAAACTCCCGTTGCAGTCCCTCGCACAACAGCAGATAGGCTGCCACACAAGTGCGACGTCCAAGGTCGTGCTTGAAAGCTAAAGCCTGTTGGCGGCGCTGCTCCGACAGGAATGACAGGGCGTGCTCCACATCGAGTTGGTCTAAATGGTCGTTGAGATATATCATGGGGCTGTTTCTTGAGGGTTTTGATGCGTATTGTCGGTCTGCGTCTTGGGCCAGTTGACTAAATAGAGGCGCTCCGACGCACGGGTAAAGGCGGTATAGAGCCAGTGGATATAATCGGGAGTGAGCATCTCATCGGTCATATATCCCTGATCCACATAGATGTGTGCCCACTGTCCTCCCTGTGCCTTATGACAGGTGGCGGCATAGGCAAACTTCACCTGTAGCGCATTATAATAAGGGTCTTGCTTGAGCTGCTTGAAGCGTTCCTGCTTGGTGGGAATGTCGGCATAGTCTGCCATCACCTGTTGGAAGAGTTGTTCCTGTTGGTCGCGGGTCAGTGCGGGTGCTTCTGATGTCAGCGTGTCGAGCAGTATGGTGGCTGTCACTTCGGCATCGTCATAATCGGGAAATGCCAACGTCACATCGGCAAAGCGAAAGCCATAGAGCTTTCGGATGTTGCGCACACGACGCACCTCTGCCCTGTCGCCATTGGCAATAAAGGTTTCGCTGGCATCGGTAGCCTGTCCGGTGGTGGGCAGTTTCCAGTAATAATTGTTTTTCACGATCATCAACTGGTCGCCAGTGGTCAGTTCATCCTCCCGTCCGAGCACCATATTGCGAATGCCTTGGTTGTAGATATTGGCACGCTTGTTGGATCGGGTGATGACCATGGTCTCGTCGAGTCCTACCTCCGAATAACTTCCCGCTAAGGTTTCTATGAGTTCGTCGCCCATCACCAAACGGATATCGTCAAAGCCTTCGAAGCGTACCTTCGGCAACGATACGTCGCCATATTCCTCCATGGCATCAAACATCCGACGGATGGCAGTGGCATTGTAGAGGATACCTGAATCCTGACTCTGTCGCAACACTTCGTTGAGATCACACTCGCTGACATGCAGTCCGTAGCCTCGCAGGATATCGCCCACCAGCGCTGGACTCTCGTCTTCGCCCACTGGTGGCAACTGGGCGCGGTCACCGATGAGCATCAACCGACAGTTGCGCCCGTTATAGACGAAGCGAATCAGGTCGTCCAACAGTTGACCTTGTGCAAAGGGTGTATCGCCATAGGTCGATGCGTTGGCTATCATCGAAGCCTCATCCACGATGAACAGCGTATCTTGTGCGTTATTGTAATTGAGGCAGAATGCCCCTTCCAACGACTGTTGCCGATAGATGCGACGATGGATGGTATAGGCTGAATGGCCCGAATAGAGCGAGAAAACCTTGGCGGCACGACCTGTTGGAGCAAGCAACACCATCCGCTGTTGCAGTTCTGCCATGGTCTTCACAATGGCTGCGGCAAGAGTGGTCTTACCTGTTCCTGCCGAACCGCGCAACACCATGACAGCTTCTTCACGACGGTTGGTCATGAAGGAAGCAAACTGCCCAATGGCTTGCTCTTGTTCGGCGGTTGGCACATGACAGAAGTTATGTCTGATGCGGTAAATCAGTTCGTCGATTATCATACGGTGGTCAAAGTTACGAAATATTGCAGAAATAGAAAAGCATTTTGGGATGATTAACGTTGGCGAAAGTGTTTTTCCTTGCATCACGCGGTGTACAAGTTAAATTCCTATAAAAAATTCGTTCTGTATGCTGTAGATACGTAGAATTCATATAATTTTGCATCAGAGAAGCCAAAGGGGACATTTTTTGTCTCTATTATGTTATAGATTACAAGATATGCAGCCAGATAGTTTGCAAAATTGGATAGAAGTGCAGATGATGCACGGCCGTTACATCTTCACTAAAGAGGATGTTATCAACCTTGGTATGCATAACAATAAGGACAGTTTGAAGAAAGCATTGTATCGAGCGCAAGTGAAAGGCATCATTATGTCACCATGGCAGAATTTTTATGTAGCAATTCCTATGGAGTATCGCCTTAAAGGAGAAGTGCCACCTTCGTTCTACATTGACCAACTTATGCGGTTTATTGGCAGAGAATACTATGTGTCGCTCTTGTCGGCTGCCATGTTTAATGGTGCTGGGCATCAGCGGGCTATGGTGTTTCAAGTCACAGTGCAAGGTAAGCAGATTCGTTCGGCAATAAAGAACGGAACCTTGTTGGATTTCAACCTCAGAAAGGAAATTCCATACCTATATATTAACAAGGTAAAGGTACAAACGGGCTACATAAATGTCAGTTCACCGGAGCTAACAGCCCTCGACCTCGTCAGCCAAGAAGAAAAGGTAGGCGGACTGAGCCGCGTGACAGAAATTCTCATCGAGCTGACAGAGAACATAAAGTGGGACGAGGGTAAGATCGCTTTGCTCGACTATTTCAATGCCCCTGTCGTGCAGCGATTAGGATATCTGCTTGATTTGATTGAGGAGGCAGACCTTGCCAATGACCTTATGCGGTTGGCAAAACAAACCAAAAAGATTGTGCGCAAAGTACGTTTGAAGCAGTCAAAGCCCGAAACTGAGAATATGGAAATTGACAAGAAGTGGAAAATCATCGTTAACCAGAAAATAGAAACCGACGAGATATGATACCTGAGTTTTATATACAGCAATGGAAAGAACAGGCGCCATGGGTGGAACCATATATGGTGGAACAAGACTTGATTATATGTCGAGCTCTCATCAGCATTTTCAACGACGAGTTTCTTGCATCACAGTTAGCATTCCGTGGTGGCACCGCCCTGCATAAACTATATCTTGCTCCTCAGCCACGATATAGTGAGGACATCGACTTGGTGCAGATTGAGCCAGGTCCCATCAAACCGATTATGCATCGTTTGGGTGAGGTGCTCGACTGGCTCCCCGACAGAGTGACTAAGCAAAAACGATATAACAACACTATGCTTTTCCGGGTGGAGTCGGAAATCGCTCCCGTTGTGCAGCTACGCCTAAAGGTAGAGATTAACTGTTTTGAACACTTCAATGTACTTGGACTGGAGAAAGTTCCATTTCGTATGGATAACCCATGGTTTACAGGCGAAACCAAGTTGACCACATATAAATTTGAGGAATTGCTCGGCACCAAGTTGCGTGCGCTCTATCAGCGCAAGAAAGGCCGCGATCTTTTCGACCTCTATGTCGCCCTGAAGCGAAGGGATGTGAATATAGATCAAGTGATGCAATGCTACAAGAAATATATGGAGTTTGTGGTCAAAAAGACGCCCTCCTACAAACAGTTTGTTAACAATATGCAAGAGAAAATGGCCGACTCAGAGTTTACCAGCGACATGCAAACCCTCTTACGTCCAGATATGTCGTTTAACCCAACTGAGGCCTTTCCTTTGATTTATGACACATTTATAAACAGAATGGAGGGCAAAAGAGATTGAACGATACAATCGCCATAGAGGCAGAGGCATAGGGTTAACCAACTTCGACCCATCGAAAATGCAAACAATAGCAGAATGTGAAATTGTGTACGGTTGTCCAATCCTATGGGCTTTTCTCTCACTTAATCGTACCTTTGGGCTAAAGCCCGTAGGTAGGCGGCACCTCGGAAATACAAAGAAAATTTTTGATTTTCTTTGTATTTCGCTCGGTTTGCACTACCTTTGACGCTGTGCGTCTTAGGTACTCACGCTCGGAAAAACCAAAATTTATTTGGTTTTTCTCTCACTTAATCGTACCTTTGCAATGAATATGTCTAATAGAACGACGAATGCAATACTGGGCTTGGCAGCCCTGATACTGGCAATACTATGCCTGCTAAGCATCGTCAGCAACTAAAACCACTGGCAAGATGCACGACTATAGCCAACCCGTTTCACGTAAACGACTCATCATCAGAGTGAGCCGTAAGTCATTGTCGTTCTCTGTTTTAGACTGCGGCAACGGACAGATTTCTTTCATCCCCTACCCGCTGAAAAGCGGCATCTCACTATCGGCAAACCTTCGTGAGGCATTCCGCGATGAAGAAATTCTAAACGATAAATACCAACACGTACTGGTATCGGTGGTGGCACCGACACTCACCGTTCCTACCGAACAGTTTAAAGAACAGGAAAAGGAAATATTGTTCCGACATGCCTTCACCAATCACGAACAGGATTATGTGGGATATACGGTGATGGACGACCTCAACTGCGTGGTGCTCTTTGCCATCAACAGAAATCTGAAGAGCGTCATTGCTGACCATTACCCCGAAGCAAGATACATGGCGGCGGTGGCTCCCGTATGGAGACACCTGCACCAAAGGAGTTACATGGGCACGAAAGCAAAACTCTACTGCTACTTCCACGACCAGCGCATGGATGTGTTCTGCTATGGACAAAACCGCTTTAAGTTCTGCAATGCCTTCGACGGACGCGATGCGCACGATGCCCTCTACTACCTGCTCTCCGTTTGGAAACAACTGGGCATGAAGGTGGGACACGACGAAATGTTTCTCGTAGGCGATATTCCCGAACAACAATGGCTGATTGAGGAACTGAAGAAATATGTGCAGCGCGCCTATGTCATCCTACCCACTGGCGATTTCAACCGTTCTGCCGTGACGCAGATAGAAGGAATGCCTTATGACCTCATGACATTATTCGTAAAAGGAAGATGAGAATTATTACAGGAATATACAAGGGACGTCACTTCGACATTCCGCGCTCGTTTAAAGCGCGACCCACTACCGATTTTGCCAAAGAGAATATCTTCAACGTACTCACGCAGTATGTTGATTTCGATGGGGCGGAGGCACTCGACCTCTTTTCGGGCACAGGAAGCATTTCCCTCGAACTCGTGTCGCGTGGCTGCCAGACGGTGGTCAGCGTGGAAATGGATCGTGACCACCATCGCTTCATACAGGAGTGCCTGAAGAAACTCAATACCAAGGCGTGTATTCCCATCCGTGGCGATGTGTTCCGCTTCGTGAAATCATGCCGCCAACAGTATGACTTCATCTTTGCCGATCCTCCTTATGCACTCAAGGAACTGCCACAGATTCCTGACCTCGTCTTACAGAAAGGCATACTGAAAGAGGATGGCATCTTCGTCTTTGAACATGGCAAAGACCATGACTTCTCCAACCACCCCAACTTCATAGAACACCGACAGTACGGCAGCGTCAATTTCACACTGTTCAGAGCAACGGCGAAAACAACCGAGTGATACTCTCCCACAAACGCACGCCAAACTTTGGATGTACGCGCCTGGGGAGGTCTGCCCATGCCACCGATTGTTCTTCATCACGCAGGAAGATACGCTTCATGCGCAAGGCGGTGCCTTCGTCATAGATGAAGGCATTGGCTTCGAAATTGTTTTCAAAAGACCGGAAGTCAACATTGGTGGAACCGCACGATGTCAACGCATCATCACACACCAACATCTTGGCGTGCAGGAAACCGCCTTGATAGAGACTGACCTTCACACCGGCTTCTTCCACTTCACGCAGATAGGATCGTGATGCCCACTCCACCAACCTCGCATCGGCTTTATACGGACACAGCAAACGCACATCGACACCTGCCGTGGCTGCGGTCTTGAGCGCAAAGAGCACGGGTTCGTTGGGCATGAAATAAGGAGTCTCGATATAAACATAGCGACGGGCTGCCAGGATGATACGCACATAACCCTGCATAATCTCTGGATAGAGTGAGGTGGGCGCACTCGTCACCACCTGCATCAAACAGTTGTTGGACAGACTGGCATCGTCCAGCGAGGGATAATAGCTGCGGTCGCTGATGAGGGTGCGATCTACAAAATACCAATCCACCAGAAATGCTCGTTGCAAGGCATAGACACCACTTCCCACAATGCGCAACATCGTGTCGCGCCAAGCCATACCGTGGATGCCTTTCACATAGCGTTCGGCAATATTCATGCCGCCGATATACCCCACCCGTCCGTCTATCACCACTATCTTACGGTGGTTGCGGTAGTTGACCTTACTGGTGAACAACGGGAAGCGAACGGGAAGGAACGAAACGACTTCAATACCCGACTCGCGCATCTCCTCATAGAAACGATTCTTCACACGCCAACACCCTACATCATCATAGATGACACGCACCTTCACACCTGCCTTGGCTCTTGCTCGCAGGGCGTCGAGAATCTGTCTGCCGAGACTGTCGTCTTCGAAGATATACATGCAGATATGAATATGATGGGTGGCATGGTTGATATCGTCAATCAACTGGCGGAAGAAGGCTTCGCCCTCAGTGATGATGTCGATGCGGTTGTCTTTGAAGGGCAATGAGAACGACTGGTTGACAAACAGATCGACCAACTGTTTATGGCGGTCGGCAACACGCAGATTCTGCTGACCTACAAACTCCAGCATCGAACGTTTCGTCAACTGGTCCATTGACCGTTGACTGATGACCCTTGCACGCCGATGGTTCACACCGAAGAACACATAAAACAGCAATCCCACTACTGGTAAAAAGATGATTACCATAATCCATGCCATGGTCTTCACCGGCTGACGGTTGTCGAGCAACACATGGAAGATAGCGATAAAGCCTGCTGCGATAACGGCTATCGTCAGCAGCAGCATCAATGTCAGATAGAAGATGGAGAATGTCATCATGCCCGTGTCTCTTTTAGTTGCGTCCCAACTGCCGCCCCAGTTCCTGGTAGATCTTGCTGGTGTCCATATACGCCTTCATCAGTTCGCGCATCTTCTCCATATCGCCTGCCGAGGTCTTGAGTTGCTGGTTGAGGGTTTTCAACCGCTCACCCACGATGATATAACGGTAGTCGAGCATCAGATGCTGCACCCGTTGGCGCAAGGTCTGTCCGCTGTGTTTCATCTCAAAACCTCGACCCAACTGATAGTTGTCGATGGCAAGACGCGTTGCCAACTGGCTGATGTTCACATCGGGATGCTGGGTAAAATAGGCTTCGGCACGAAAACCGGCATTGGCTGAGTGCTCTACGGCTTCGTGCAGTATCGTATTATAGAGGGGTTCGGCAAACGAGAGTTCGTCGCAGCCAAACTCATAATCCACATATTGCGCCACATTCATGCTGACCGTCTGACCGTCTTCTGTCTCCAAGTCATCGAAGATAATCTCTTCGCCGTGGCGCACCACCTGTTGTATCAACAGACGCTCCACTTCGGCTGTGGCGTTCACCTGAACGGCAAAGGCTACATCATTGGCTGAGGTGGTCTGCGCATCAGGCGCCTGCTCATCCTGCGGGCGTTCCGTCGTGGGTTTCTCGCGCTCTTGCGCTATAAACTTATTGGTTTGCGTGATCAGCGTGCGCTCATCCACACCCAAGCGGCGCGAACAATCGGTCAGATACGTGGAACGCACAATGGAATCGGGTATCACACTCACCGAACGCACGATGGAGTTGATGGCTTCTGCACGGCGCAAGGGGTCGTTCACTCCTTTCAGCAGCAGGTCGGTCTTAAACTGTATGAAGTCGGTCTGGTGGTCGTCGATATACTTGCGAAACTCCTCGGCAGTATGTTTGCGCGAGAACGAATCGGGGTCGTCGCCATCGGGCAACAGCAACACCTTCACATTCATGCCTTCCTGCAACAACATATCCGTACCGCGCATGGCTGCATGGATTCCGGCAGCATCACCGTCGTAGAGCAGTACGATATTCTGCGTGAAGCGGTGCAACATACGGATCTGATAGATGGAGAGTGCCGTACCGGAGTTGGCCACCACATTCTCCAATCCACATTGGTGCATGGCAATCACGTCGGTATAGCCTTCCACCATATAGACGCAGTCACACTTCACAATGGCTTTCTTGGCTTGATAGATGCCATAGAGCTCGTGGTCTTTATGGTAGATTTCCGAATCGGGTGAGTTCACATATTTCTGTTGCACACCCTTGGTGGCTGCATCGAGCTTGCGGCCGCCAAAAGCCACCACCTTACCACTCACATTAAACCAAGGGAAAATGGCGCGACCCGCAAAGCGGTCGAAGGTGCCATGTTCACCAGTGTAGCACAGGCCGGTCTTCACCAGATACTCATCCTTATAACCTTTGCGGCGTGCCTCCTCCAACAGCGCATCACGCTTGGTGAGGGCAAAGCCCAACTTAAACTTACTGATGATATCATCGCGGATGCCACGGCTGCGGAAATACTGTTTACCGATAGCCATGCCATCCACATCCTGTTGCAGGATGGTATGGAAATACTGACATGCCCATTCATTGACGATGAACATCGACTCGCGGTCGCCCTGCTCTTTCTGTTCCTCGGCAGTCAGTTCGCGCTCCTCCACCTCGATATTGTATTTCTTGGCAAGCCACCGCAACGCTTCAGGATAGGTGATCTGCTCATGCTTCATCAGGAAGTTGATCGCGTTACCGCCCTCTCCGCAGGCAAAGCAATGGCAAATCTGTTTCGATGGCGACACCATAAACGACGGTGTCTTATCGTCGTGGAAAGGACACAATCCCTTATAGTTAACTCCCGCTTTGCGCAAGCTAACAAACTCGCTCACCACATCCACAATATTGGTGGCGTCCATGATTTTGTCTATCGTCGCTCTGTCTATCATAACCTTCAAAATGCGAAATTACGAATAAAACAGCGAAGTACAAAACAAAACCCCACATTTTTTAATGCCGCACACGGATTGCGAGGTACTCGAGCGCATTTTGGTCAAGGATTTTTATTTAAAGATTATTATTTCTGGCCAAAGGCCATATTTCATTAAAGATTTCCTTCAAAGATTTCTTGCGCTCGCGCAACCCCCCAAAAACATCCGTATAAATTCCGTTTAAATTCCGATGACCCGATGATCCGATGTTCCGATGACCCGACAAAATCGCCGAATCACCACTTTTTTTCGCTATTTCATTGTTATTTCATACATTTTCCTTGGATATATTGACATTTTTTCATACTTTTGTTCCGTGATAAGACCAGAAACAGTGTAACAAACCTAAAAAATAAAATCGTTTTATTAATTTAATTTCAGTACAATTATGAAAAAGTTATTTTTAGCCGTAGTAGCAATGATGGTATCAGCAGCTACCTTTGCACAAAATGAAGTAGGCCAGCTCACTATCCAGCCTAAGATTGGTGTCAACATCGCCAACATCACAGATGCCGACGACGCTGATCCCCGTATTGGTTTGGCTGCCGGTGCAGAATTTGAGTATGGACTATCAGACAATATCGGCTTGAGCGCAGGCGTCCTTTATTCTATGCAGGGTGCAAAAACTACCGAAGATGGTGCTGATTGCACTTTGAAACTCGATTACCTGAACGTTCCTATCCTTGCCAATTTCTATGTAGCAAAAGGATTTGCTGTGAAACTCGGTGTACAGCCTGGTTTCAAGCTCTCTTCAAAGGCGAAAGCTAAAGTATCTGGAGCATCAGCAGAGGTAGATGTTGATGGTATCAAAAGCGTTGACCTTTCTATTCCTGTAGGCGTCTCTTATCAGTATCAGAATATCGTGTTTGACGCTCGCTACAACTGGGGTGTTACAAAGATTGTTGAAGATAGCGATTCAAAGCATAGCGTATTCCAGATCACCGTTGGCTACAAGTTCTCTTTGTAAGAGCAACATGATAGTCAATCATTATATCCACAAGGTAGGTTCTGGGAGAACCTACCTTTTTTAATATCCCACACCTATTTATATATACCAACTCGAAAAATCACAGACATTGCACAAAAATCGCCATTTGTGCACAAAACGTCGGTTTTTGTGCATTTTATTTGGCTACATACCAAAAAAAGATTACCTTTGCACCCGATTTCGAAATTTCAATAACTCAATATTTATATGGCTTTAAAGATTGTCGTTCTGGCAAAACAAGTGCCAGACACCCGAAATGTGGGTAAGGACGCAATGACCGCTGAAGGTACCGTAAACCGCGCTGCCTTGCCTGCTATCTTCAATCCCGAAGATTTAAACGCCCTGGAACAAGCCCTTCGTCTGAAGGAACAAAACCCAGGCTCAACAGTAGGAATCCTCACCATGGGTCCTCCACGTGCAGGAGAAATTGTCCGTCAGGGACTTTACCGTGGCGCCGATACCGGTTGGGTTCTCACCGACCGCCTCTTCGCTGGTGCCGATACCCTTGCTACTTCTTACGCTCTGGCCACCGCCATCAAGAAGATTGGCGATGTGGATATCGTACTCGGTGGTCGTCAGGCTATCGATGGCGACACCGCACAGGTAGGCCCGCAGGTTGCCCAGAAACTGGGACTCAACCAAGTCACCTACGCTGAAGAGATTCTGAAAGTAGAAAATGGAAAGGCTACCATCCGCCGCATCATCGACGGAGGTGTGGAGACCGTAGAAGCTCCCCTGCCTGTTGTCATCACCGTCAACGGAAGTGCAGCACCCTGCCGTCCGCAGAATGCCAAACTGGTGATGAAATACAAACGCGCCACCTGTCCTATGGAGCGCCCTAAGGAAGGCACTCCCTACGACTACCTCTATGAAGAGCGCCCCTACCTCAACCTCAACCAGTGGGGTGTGGCAGATGTTGACGGCGACGTAGAGCAGTGTGGTCTGTCAGGATCACCCACCAAGGTGAAGGCAGTGAAGAACATCGTGTTCCAAGCCAAGGAATCAAAGACCCTGACCGCTTCTGATGCCGACATCGAAGGAATGATCAAGGAATTGTTGGACGAAAAGATTATTGGATAAGAGATATGAATAATGTATTTGTATATGTTGAGATAGAAGGTACGCAGGTACAGGAAGTATCTCAGGAGCTGCTGACCAAAGGTCGCAAGCTCGCCAATGAACTCGGTGTAGAGCTCCACGCTGTGGTTGCCGGCACCGGTATCAAGGGTAAGGTAGAGGATCAGATCCTCCCCTATGGTGTTGACAAGTTGTTCGTGTTCGATGGCGAAGGACTCTTCCCCTACACCTCAGCTCCCCACACCGATATCATGGTCAACCTCTTCAAAGAGGAACAGCCACAGATCTGCCTCATGGGTGCAACAGTCATCGGTCGCGACCTCGGTCCCCGCGTGTCATCATCACTCACCAGCGGACTGACTGCCGACTGCACCGAACTGGAAATCGGTTCGTTTGAAGACAAAAAGTCTGGCAAGACCTTCGACAACCTGCTCTATCAGATTCGTCCCGCTTTCGGTGGTAACATCGTAGCCACCATCGTCAACCCCGAACACCGTCCACAGATGGCAACCGTTCGTAGCGGTGTAATGCAGAAAGCCCTCTACGACGGACAGGCCAAGAACGAGGTCGTATATCCTGAAGTATCAAAATACGTAGCTCCAGAAGCCTTCGTCGTAAAGGTGCTCGACCACCACGTAGAGGCTGCCAAGCACAACCTCAAAGGCGCACCTATCGTAGTAGCCGGAGGATATGGCGTAGGATCTAAGGAAGGCTTCGACCAACTCTTCCAGTTGGCAAAAGTACTCCATGGCGAAGTAGGAGGCTCACGTGCCGCTGTCGATGCCGGATGGATTGACCACGACCGTCAGATCGGTCAGACCGGTGTCACCGTACACCCCAAGGTATATATTGCCTGCGGTATCTCTGGTCAGATCCAGCACATCGCTGGTATGCAGGATTCAGGCATCATCATCAGCGTCAACAACGACCCCGACGCACCCATCAACAAGATTGCCGACTATGTCATCGTGGGCAATGTCGAGGAGGTAGTGCCGAAGCTCATTAAGTATTACAAGCAAAATTCGAAATAAATAATTTGGGAATTTAAAGAAGTTAAGGGAAGTTAGAGAAGTTAAGAGACAATAGCTTTTATGGCGTATAGTTTTGAAAATATCATAGCTTGGCAGAAGGCTCATGCTTTTGTTTTGTTCGTTTATCGAGTAACGAGACATTTTCCAAAAGATGAGATTTTTGGACTGACATCTCAGTTCAGAAGAGCAGCTGTGTCTATCGAAGCAAACATTGCAGAAGGCTATAAGAAACTTAGCAAAGCTGACAAACTCCGTTTCTTCAACATTTCGCAAGGAAGTCTTGAGGAATGTAGAGATTACATTATCTTATCTAGAGATTTAGATTACATCTCGCAAATTGAATTTGAAGAACTCCATACTGGCCTTGTAACGACAAGTAAATTTCTCAATTCATATTGCGAAGCTATCGTTAACAATAATGCTCTTAAGAAAGAAGAAGGAATGTAGTTATAAATAGTAGCTCAAGGAAGAAAGGTGTTGTCCCTTAACTTCCCGAACGACCGTAGGGAGTGATAACTTCCCCTTAACTTCCCCTTAATTCCCACAAAACAAAAAAATATGGCAAACTATTATAGTGATCACCCCGAAATCGCGTTCCACCTCAACCACCCGTTGATGGAGCGTATCGTAGAACTCAAGGAGAAAAACTACGAAGACAAAGCCAAGTTCGAGGACGCACCCGTCGATTACAACGATGCCATCGAGAACTACAAACAGATTCTCGACATCACCGGCGATGTGGCTGCCAATATCATCGAGCCTAACTCAGAGAGCGTTGACCTCGAAGGTCCACACCTTGAGAATGGTCGTATGATCTATGCCTCAAAGACATTCGAGAACCTCGACGCCACCCGTAAGGCTGGACTCCACGGTGTCTCAATGCCCCGTCGTTACGGCGGTCTCAACCTCCCCAACACCGTATTCTCTATGCTCAGCGAGGTCATCTCAGCAGCCGATGCAGGTTACCAGAACATCTGGAGCCTCCAGAGCTGTATCGACACCCTCTATGAGTTTGGTTCAGAGGAACAGCGTCAGAAGTACATCCCACGCGTATGTGCCGGTGAAACCATGTCAATGGACCTCACCGAGCCCGATGCCGGTTCCGACCTGCAGCGCGTTATGCTCAAAGCCACCTACGACGAGAAAGAAGGTTGCTGGCGCCTGAATGGTGTGAAGCGCTTCATCACCAATGGTGACTCAGACATCCACCTCGTACTCGCCCGTTCAGAAGAAGGCACCAAAGACGGTCGTGGACTCTCTATGTTCATCTACGACAAGAACCAAGGCGGTGTTGACGTGCGCCACATCGAGCACAAGCTCGGTATCCACGGATCACCCACCTGTGAGCTGACCTATAAGAACGCTAAGGCAGAACTCTGCGGAAGCACCCGTCTCGGTCTGATCAAGTACGTCATGGCATTGATGAACGGCGCCCGCCTCGGCATCGCAGCCCAGTCAGTAGGTGTAGAACAGGAAGCCTACAACGAAGGACTCGCCTACGCCAAGGAGCGTGCACAGTTTGGTGAGAAGATCATCAACTTCCCTGCAGTCTATGACATGCTCTCACGCATGAAGGCCAAGCTCGACGCAGGCCGTTCACTGCTCTATCAAACCGCCCGCTACGTAGATATCTACAAAGCCCTTGAGGATATTGAGCGCGACCGCAAGCTCACCCCCGAAGAGAAGCAGGAACTCAAGAAATACCAGCGTCTGGCAGACGCCTTCACTCCAATGGCAAAGGGTATGAACTCAGAATACGCCAACCAGAACGCCTACGATGCCATCAGCATCCACGGAGGTTCAGGCTTCATCATGGAGTACAAGAGCCAGCGTTTGTTCCGCGACGCCCGCATCTTCTCTATCTACGAGGGAACCACCCAGCTTCAGGTAGTAGCCGCCATCCGTTACATCACCAACGGCACCATGCTCAACAACATCAAGGACATGGCAGCCGCAGAAGTTTCTGAGGCACTCCAGCCCCTGAAGGCACGTGTTGAGAAGCTCATCCCCGTTTACGAGGCAGCCCTCAACCGCGTCAAGGACCTCAACAATCAGGACGCCCACGATTTCCTTGCCCGTCGTCTTTACGACATGACCTGTGAGATTGTGATGTCGCTCCTCATCCTCGACGATGCCACCCGTGCTCCAGAGCTCTTCACCAAGTCAGCCAACGTATATGTTCGCATGACCGAGGAAGATGTTCTTGGCAAGGCAGCCTACATTCAGAATTTCCAGGTAGAGGATCTCGCCAGCTTCCGTGCTGCCGAAGAATCTGCCGCCGAGTAATCTACTCCCCCACTATACCAATCACCGCCGTAGTCAACCACTACGGCGGTGATTTTTTTAATCCCTTACCAATACCACACGAATCACAAACAGCATTATAAAGTTTCACTTCATTATAATTGATGTCCTACCCCAGTTCGGGATAAGAATAACATTCGTTGATTCCACGATGATACCTGTATGCCATAATCTCAGGAGATATGCCAATAAGGTATTCAAGGGAATTGCCACTGACGGAAAAGAAACTATGGGTTGGTGTCATGGCTTTAAGCTCCACCTTGCGTGTAATTTTGGAGCCGCGACCTGCTGAAAACGCTTAATAAGCCCTTTGTTACCTTGCTGGGCAATCACGACTGTCTGAGCACGGGTAACCTATATACCGTGGTCGATATATATGAAAAACGATTGGAGCTTTGAGCCTCTGCAGTGCGGCCTTTACCTCAATACAGTGTTTGGTCACGACTTTTGGACTAAACAGTCCACCAAGTATGATAGTGGCTACTATCCGTTTTCTACCCGCCTTCGCCCCAATGTGCTAGCGGGCGAGCGCTTCACCAAGGCCGTGCCTAATAACCGCCGCAAATTCAGTTGGCTCTTCGGCCAATCGTTACCGTGTCAGCATCGGCATGGAGCGATGTGATGGCCGACGGGTCAACGTTGTCAAAGTTCTGGGGTGTCGACATTATTGAGCCTTGCCCTTTGCCCGATGTGCCACCGTTAGTGCGAATGGCTCCGTTGCAGAGGGCCACGTCCCAGTCGGTGCGGTCATGCCAAGATTTGTCGGCCTCGATGTCGCCGAGATTGCTCGTACCCACGGTTGCTCCCTTGGCAAGCGAAAGGTATGTCCATGTGTTTGGCTGCAGCTGCACGTGCATTACCTTTTCGTTTGACGACGGACTATCACCGCCGATATTCGCACTGCATGCTGTGAGGCCAATGGCCAATAAGGTGGCAAAAAATAAGTTGTCTCTTTTTCTCATAACCATTATTTTTTTTTCTCTTCGTTTATCTAACCGTATTCTTTAATCTCCTATTCTGATATCTACCTGTTGTCCGTCAGCAGTCATGTTGCCGAAGCCCATCTTCATGGCTTTGCCGTTGGCAGTGCGCACCACAAAGGTGCGTGATGATGCGGTGCCGTTCTCCTCATACTTGTAGGGCGAGGCCGACACAATGTAGCGGCTCTTGCTGTTGTCAGACAGCTTGACATAGAACGCGGTGATTCCTGGTTTTACTGCTGTAGGTAGGCTTGTCGCCACACACTCGTGCTCTACAGGCTCCGCCCCTCGATAATCGATGAGCGACACGGCTTCAACCGTTCCATCACCCACGGTCTTGCCAATAGCTGCCTTCTTCACAGAAAGGAAAAACACATCGCCGTTGGTGGCCGTAGCCCCAGCCTTTGAAGATGCATCGATAGCAATCTCAATCTCGTTGCTTAGATATTGTCCTTGCATAGGATAGTCGCCTCCTGCATTGAAGAACGCCTGAGCGTAGGTGTACAGCGGGGTAGAGGTGGTGTTGCCGTCGTTTCTGAAGTCTGTGCCAAATGACAGGTCGTTGCGTGAACTGTACTTCAGCCTAATCTTAAACACTACCTTAGGTTCGTAGGTCATCACGCGCACGGCTTGCATCTTGCTCGACAGCTCCAGGTCGGTGTGCTGGTGGCTGGTGAAGAACCAATAGGGCAGATAAAAGCGCCCGTGGTCGTGAGAGAAAGTGCCCCAGGTATTGGTTACAATGAAAGCACCCTTATGCGTTGCGCCGTTAGGGTCGGTAAACTCTACGAGATCATCATAGCCCACTATGGTCATAGCGTGTGCTCCGCTGGTGGCAAGGTGCGTAAGAAGCGAGTGGTAGCCAGTTTTTGAAGGGCCGTCGTAGCGGTCGTTGATGGTCCATCCGCTCGATTGTGATGAGAATGTGAGCAAGCCGCCCGTGCTGCTTCCGTTGGCGGCATCGTAGAGCCATCGCTTGAGCGAGATGAGGTCGGTAGCATCGAAAGAGAGAATGTCTTTCACGCGGTAGCGCATGGCCTTAAGATACTTGTCATAGCCCGAGGCCCAGCGAAACTGATACAGCCCCGAGTCGCCGTAGTCGGCCTCGGTCATCATGCCGTATCGTTGCGCTAAATAGAAACCCTGTTCAGCAAAGCCGCCTTGATCTTCGCCATCGTTGAGCATGTTCCACGAAAACTTGTAGGCGAAGCGGTTATCGGTCGAGGCCGAGGCATCGCGGTTGAGCAGGCGGTTCACCTCGTAGGTGAAAACATAGCCTATGCTTGATGCTTGTGCGCACGAGCCGCCGTCTTGGTTGATAATGGGCGGAAAATATTTGTTCTTAGAGTTGTCCACCGCTTCGGGTAGCGTCACCCCCTCTGTATCGAGACGCATGGGGCGCATGGTTGAGCGTATGCGCTGCACCTGGGGCGTGACCTTAGGTGCGGGATAAGCCTTACGCACTATGGTCTGCGCTCTGACAACAGCTGAAAACATCAGAAATAAAAGTATCAGTGCTTGTTTAAGTCTCATATTGTCATCATGTAATATTGCATTTTAGATGAAGGCTCACCACAATCGTGGCAAGCCTAAGAATATTGTTATTTGTGTTGCAGTCGTGCAATGGTTTTGGTGGCCTCGTTGCGCACAGCCTCGTCGTAACGGGTGTCGGCGGCTATGGCCTTGGCGGCCTCAATCATACGCGGAACCATAGTCGAGTAGTTGTGCCAGCCGAAAGCCTCAAGCAAGGCTTTCTGCGAGTCGGCATCGGCCTTCGGCAGATAGTCGATGAGCATGGGTATGAGTCCGTGTGCCATGAAGTTGCGGCACTGGCGTATGCACATGATGCGTTTCTTGGCCGTGGTCGAGGGATTGACAATCAGCTCTGTGTCCTTCGTCCATTTGTCGGCGCTGCGCTCAATGGTACGGCGTATCTTTGTGCGCACACTATCCTTCTGCATGTAGCACACGGTAGGCGAGTTGAACTGTCGGTCAAACTCGGCCAGCAACTTGTCTTTGGGGAACACGCTAAGGTCGGCTATGGCGTTGAAGTTGCAGCGGTCTGACGTGTTGTTGCTAATGCACACCTTTATTAGTGCTGGGATAAGACGCTCGTCGCCGCTCTTACCGATGAGGCGCAGAGCCTGACGCTGCACCAGTTCATGGCTGTCCTGCGAAGCCTCTTTCAGCACCTCGATGAAATTGTCATCGCCCATGAGTGCAATTTTTTCCAGAGCCTGAAGGCGCACCGTGGCGTATGGTGACGATTCGTAGATGGAACGCAACTTGGCCGACGAGATGAGGTTGTGGCGGAACAGATGCTCGATAGCCAGAGCTTGGATGTCGGGGTGGTCGTTGTTGAGCAGCTTTTTCCACACCGATGGTTTGTCCTCGTTAATAATATGGTCGAGGTTGAGTGTCTTGCCGTTGGTAGAGGCAAAGCGGAAGGTGGGGTCGCCGATGACGTGCGACTCCAAGTAGGTACTGTATCGCGCTATATCGCCCACGCAACCACCGTTGCTCAACAGTCCGAGCAGGCGATCACTCCACTTGTCTTGTAGCACGTTCACCGTGTTGGCAATGCACACAACGGTGCGTCCTGGCTGGAACAGATACTCGTTGGCAATGCAATCGTCTTGATGGAACGAGCCGCAGAAACAGGCATCAATGACCACCACTGGCACGTTGGGACGGAAGCCGTAGCCCTTGAAATCTTCTAAATGCAGGTCTGAGGCAGCCTCGTCAAGCGAGTCTTGCTTCGTGAGCTCCGGGGCGAGCGCATTGGCCAGCCACGACTGTGGCAGGTCAAACTTCTTCTCAAGGGCTACGCGCAGCGAGTCGGCGTTCTTGCCGCGCTGCTTGGCCTCGTATATATGCTCGCGGCAGTAGCGTATAACGAAGTCTTTGGCGCCACGCACCGTCTGCGGTTTCACAAGGTTGTTAAGATACTGTGTGTCCCAGTAACCGTGGTGGTGTAGCACGGCCAGGTCGAGATCGGTGCGCATAAGCTCGTCCATGAGCATGGTTTTTACAGGGTTATGGTCGCTGTGGTCAAGATAGCCTATGCGGTTGATGCGTCCTCTCAGCTCGGGAAAATGTTCAAGATAAGACCCTTTCTCGTCAATGCGAGCCACCTTCGACTCGCTTATGTAGCCGTGTCCGCTGAAATAGAACATCTGCTGCAGGCTGCGTTGACGGCGTTTTTCCTCAACCAGTTTGCTGAGGTAGGAACGCAGCTTTTCATAGCGCGATGTACCTCCGGCATCGGTGGGTCGTATACGTCCACTGAAGATGGTTGGCTGTAGGTTTTGTCGGCTGTCGGCCCTGAGCGAGTAGTAGAAGTAAGGCTTCGTATCATCCTTACCCAGCGAATTAAACTTCAGTCCAAAGTCATCATAATATCGGTCGCTGGGCACCGACGACTCGCGACGGTCACGCCGCTGGTCCATCTTGAAAGCGCTGGTCATGTGCTGCGCGTCGCGCACCATGGCCACGGGTATGTCGCCCACAAATACTGCCCCTATCACGGGGTCTTGTTTCTGCGAGTGCATGCGGATGAGTGTGGCGCGAATGCTGTCAGGCACCTGCCAGCGGTCAATCACGATGTAGGGCTTCATGCCGTGCAGCTGTTCCACTGCTGAGGCATAGGCTTCTACCTGTGTCTTTGCTTCGTTGTAGCTTTTGGGGTCAATGACGATGGCAAAGCCGTCGCGTGCCTGTACCGACACATACGAGGCAGCAACCATAAACGCCAAGAATATTTTTTTATAGTTCATAAATCCATAATTTAATTACAAAAATACTAATTCGTAATGCGCAATGCGCATCGTCTCGCCTCATCCCTTACATCTTGTGGTAGCGACTGGTCGGCTGCTATCTTGTGTGCTACTTCAAGGCAAACATCAGAGGTATAGGCCAAACGGTGCCATCCCATCACGTTGAGGAGAGCCTTGCGCACCTCGTTGTCGGTGCAGCGAAGGGTGTAATCGGCCACCTTCGGGAGAAGATAAGCTGGACAGTAGATGCGCATATACCCAGCCTGTCGCAAGGCATGTTTGTGATCAAGGCTGTCGTTGAGTAAACTCATTATGTCGCTGTCCCAGCGTGCCCCCATCTTTTCTACCTGGCCGCGCACCGCGGTGCAGAACGAGTCGGCCTTCACAAGTCGTCCTTCCATCTGTGCCAGGCAACTGTCCACCGCCTTGGCAAGCAGCTGTTTGTTAAAGAACTGAATAGCTTGGTCGGCATTAAAGGCTACGCGCTTCGACAAATTGGTGCGCGTGAGCAGCCGGGCAAAGGCTGGAACCAGGCGCTCGCTACCGCGCTTGGCCATCACGTTTACGGCAAACCGTTGCAGCATCTCGTAGTTGTCGTCAAGGGCTGTTGCAATGGCATCGTCGAGAATGTTTGAGCGGCGGTCGGTGAGCATGGTGAAAGCCTGTAGGCGCACCGTGGCCAAAGGCGACGTGCGTAGCGTATGTAGAAGTGCCTTGTCTGAGTAGCGCGAAGCGTGTTCAAGCATGTCTCGACACAAAAGGTCAGCAGAACCTTTGCATGGCGGCGTAGGCAGAAAGGCAAATGTAGGGTCGCCGATAACGTGCGACTCAAGGTAGGCCGTGTGTTGGTTTATGTAACCAATGCTAACGCCACAGGCCAGCAAACCGAGGTAGCGATCGTACCACTTATCCTGAATGATGTTAACACTTCCGGCCAGTGTGGCCACCGTCTTTCCATCGCGAAAGATGTATTCGTTGGCAATGCAGTCGTCGCGGTGAAACGATCCGTTGAAACAGGCATCAAACACCACACAACGGGCGTTTGGACGGAAGTTATACTTGTTTATCTCGTTCAGTGTTAGGTTATCGTTAGTGCGCATGTTTAGATACTGCGTGTCCCAGTCGCCGTGGTGGTGTAGCATGGCCAAACTAAGGTCTGGGCGCATCATTTCGTTCATCATGCTGAAACGTATGGGCGTGGCATCGTCATAGTCCATATAACTAAAGGCTCCAGGTGTGGCGGCCAACTGTGGAAAATGCTCCATCAGTCCACGAAACTCGTCGATGTGGGCTGGCTTCGATTCAGATATGCTACCGTCGCCCGTGAACACGAATACTGAGCTAAAACGCTCTGGATTGAGTTTGGCAGCCGTGGCCTTGCGTAGGTAGGCACGCAACTTGTCGTAGCGTGAAGTGCCCCCGGCGTCGGTGGGGCGTATGCGTCCGCTGAAGATGTCGGGCGAAAGCCTTTGCGCCCCTTCGGCAGAGAGCGAGTAATAATAGTATGGTAGTGTGTCGTCTTTTCCGAGAGGGCAGAACCGCAAATTGAAATCGTCATAGAACCTGTCGCTCGGCACTGACGACTCGCGGCGCTCGCGCGATTGGTCCATCTTGAAGGCCGACGTGAGATACTGCGCGTCGCGCACCATAGGCACAGGAATGTCACCCACAAGCACTGCACCCACGATGGCATCGTGTTTTTGTGTGTGCAACGCCATCAGTCGTGCGCGAATGCTGTCGGGCACCTGCCAACGGTCAACAATGACATATACCTTATAGCCTTGCTTCTGTTCAAGTGCTTTCACATATCCGTCAAGCTCGGCACGTGCCTTGCCGTAGCTAACGACATCAACCACCACCGCCACGCCATCTCTTGCAGCTGCGCACAGGGCTGTGAACAAGAAAATCAAACCAAGGCAACACGATTTAAATAAATTTTTAACCGACATTGTTGTTATGAAATGTTATAAATAATTGTTTATAGAAGGTGTATGAACACTCTCCTTAAAAGTTAACATACACACCGAACTCTCCCTGTGTGAGCGATGTCGACTTGAAGTCGGCAAAGTATTGTGCGTCATCCTCATAAAGCGTAGAGTTGACCTTGCAGAACAGTCCGAGGCGCACGGCTTTGGCCACAGGAAAATTGTAGTCGGCAAACCCGCCGAGGCAAACCCGCTTGGCCGAGGCCCACTCAAACTGGCGCGTTACATACACTGCAGTGATGTCGTCGCTGCCCGAGACGTTCGTGCCCGTGGCAAACTGACGGTCTTTCACCGGCATGACGTATCCTGCATTGAGCTGTGCGTTGAACTGACCTTTGCCAAGGGTGAAGTGCTTACCAACAGTGAGGTTGAGCGAGAGGTTGGTCCACTGTTGCTTCTGCAGTCCGTTGTCGTTGTAGTGCTTTAGGGTGGTGTTGGCGAGTGTGGCGAGCAACGAGGCGTAGAAGTCGGGCTGTCTGTCAGCGAGGCGGTCGAAGCGATACTCAGCAGTTACGACCATGTCTTGCTGTTTCTGGATGCGCGTCTTGCTCAGCACCTCATAATAAGAAATATTGCCATGCTCAGTGTCGGTTAGCTTCTTCTGATCGTACCAGTCAGAGTTTCCACTGCCCATTTCTGCACCTACAATTATATGGTGCAGCACATGCTCGTTGTAGGAGAACATGAAGCGGTCTTTGAGGGCGAAATGGGTAAAATGGTAGTCGCCACCCTTGAATGTGTAAGACGACCCTCCATCAGTTGCTTTCTCGTTGCCAGCAGATGCCGACAGTATCACTACATTTTGAAAAGGCGAGCCAGAAGGCTTGAACGTGGCCGACAGTTCACCCGTGAAGGTGGTGCCTTTGTAGTCGCGTTGGTAGCCAGCGTCCTCGCCGCTGGAACGGCGGAAGTAGTCGCCCATACCCTTCATGAGAAAATAGCGGTGGTTGATGAGCGGATTGACAATAGTGTAGGACAGGTTGCTGCTGAACAGCTCAATGCGTGCCGCCAGCCCAAGTGTCCACGCCGTGGTGAGCATGGCGTCGGCACCTACCGTGATGTTGAAACGCGACGTGTTGGTTTTGGGGCGTGGGTCGGTCTGGTCACTGAGGCTTCCTACAGTCAGTCCGGCTCCCATACCACCTTTTATCTTAGGGTTGAAACGGTAAGAGAGTGCTGCGCCCATGGCGAAGGTCTCAATGTTGCCATCGCTGGTCACCGAGTCGGCGAGCACAAATGGGTTGTTCGGGTTGAGAAAAAGTGTTGAGTTCCATTCCTGATTTTTATAGCTCGTGTTTTTGTAGTGTAGAAAGCCCGACACGTCAACACGCTCAAAGTGTTTCAGTCCGCCGAGCTGCACGTTAAGGTTGTTTACATTGTCTGGTGCGCCTGCGTTGTTGAAATCGCCGCGCGTGAGGTTGTAGGACACGAGAGCCTCGCCTGTGGTCTGCTGGCTGTTGTAGGCAAGGCGTGTGGGGTTGAAGCTATGATAACGGATGTTATAAAGCTCGTTCACAGCACCATCATGCCACAAATTAGCGGCATTGGCAAACTCGGTTTGAGCCTTGGCCTGTTGTGCCGCGAGGGCCGTGGCAAGGCATAACAGCAAGTATCTATTCATTTGTTATAAACTTGACGAGTTGATGAGTTGATAAGTTGGCGGGCCCTTTCTAATGTAAGAACCCGCCAATCAAACCACTTTTCTACGAACTAAATTACTTATCTACTTCTGTGGGCTTTACGCCTGGAGTGAGGGGCTGGTTGTTGAGAAAATCGTTTGACGAGTTGTTGGTGTCCTGATAGTAGGCGCGTCCGTTTACAATCTTCGTAACTTTTCTTCTCACACATTTGCCTGCCCATGCGGTTGAGGCAAGCACACCCTGTGCATCGTCCTTTGGAAGGAATGTGGCATAATTGTTCTCGTTGCTAGAATTCCAAATGTCAACAGCATCAAGCACATATTTGCTTGGGATCATCAGATACTGCATTGTTGATGTGGAACCTGGTGTGGTCATCAAATTGTTGGCATCGGCGGCATAAGACTCGGGACTCATGCCATCGGGCAATTTGGCCAGAATGTAAGCACGTCCGAAGAAGCCAAGACCGAAAGCCTTCATGTATTGATTGCTCTGGAAAATAACGGATAGCGTGCGGTCGATGTAAGAGGGATCGCCTGAATTGGTAATCTGAATCTCCCAGTCGGCATTCGATAGGTCAGGGCAGTTGTTTCCTGCATTAGCAAGTTCGCTGTGGTTGGCAGCATCATTGGCCACCACCACACTCTCGCCAGGCTGCAAAGGATATTCCTTGCCACCACTCACGCCAGGGAAGGCTACCACTGTGCCCTGTCCGCACTCATAACGATCGGTGATGCCTGCTGCCTGCCATGCGTTTGCCTTTGTTTGGTTGCCTGTAGGAGCCGACAAAATGAGTCCGTCAAGATACTGCACATCGTCAGAGTTGTTGACAATCTCAAAATAAGAGTCTTTCACATATCCAGCAACTCCACCAGTGGTGTAGAGAGCCTTGAACACAAGCGGTGATTGGTATATGGTTTGAAGGGCCAGTGTCACGGCCTGATCGGCATAAACGTCTGCGCTACCTGTGGCTACTACATGAGCAGTTGCATCGTCTTTAATCTTGCCACTCACAGAGAAAGTGTACTGTCCTTGCGCCAGCGTTATCTTCTCGGCAGTGGTAGTGTTCAGGCTGATAGTGTCGCTCACGGTGCCTTTGGTTGTTACTAACTTCAGGTCCTGTACCGATGCGGCATCTACGCCCTCTGGGAAAGTGAGGTTCACGGTTACCTCATATGATTTCACTCCAGGCTCATCATTTTCAGAACATGATACAAATGGCACCATGCCCACAATGGCAAGCAGTGCCCCAAGGGTCTTTAAAAATGTTTTTTTCATAATCAAAATAATCTTTTAAAATACTAATTAATAAATCCTTATTATTTAATTCTATATTATGGCGAAACGTAAACAACTTAAAAATCAAAGCTTAATCTTTAGTTCTGCACCGAAATACATGTCAGGATAGAGCTGACGTTTGGCGAGGGTGTGCTTGTTGGTGTGCCACTTGCGCGTGTTAGTGAAATTGTTGGCCGTGAATGACAGCTCGGCTATTTTCCCTATCTCTTTCGTAAAGCGGAAGTTGAGTAATGCCCACGGTTTCACCACATCCTTCTCAAAGGCATAGGTCTGGTAGCGTTGAAGCATCAGCCCGAGTGTAGCGTCATTGGCCATTTGCGGTTGCCATAGGGTGTATTGACCCTTGCGGTCGTAATAGCCTATTGGGTCAACGGCCAAATAGTCGCGGCCCTGATAGTTGACGGTGCGCGTGCGCTCCTTGCCCGCGTTGTCATTATAGACCATACGCTCGCCATCGTACCAAACCACCTGTACCGATGTGGTAAAAATCATCCTCACAGCAGGAATATGGGTGATGAAGCGGAACGTTGTGTTTACGCGGTCTTTCACCGTGCCGTAGCCCGACGGCATTACGGCCACATAGTCGTAGTTGCGGTTGATGTAGTTGAGCGATGTCTGCTCTTCGGTGCGCGAAACATGAAACCATGCGCCGTTTATGTTTAACGAGGTGCGCAGTGGCTTGAACGTACCGAGGTCGAGACCGTACTCAATGCCGTGCTTCAGTGAGCGCGAGTTGTTAGAGGGGCAGCCCCATGTGTACATATCGGTCATAGAGGTTTTTGTAGCCGTGACCTTCACGTTATTATAGATGTAGGACACATCGCCAGTAGCAGCGTTATATACTGGGTCGGTTGCCGTGGCTGGAACGTCGTACTTTATGTAGTTGGCCCAGTATAGCTGTGACGAAAATCCGAACTCATGGGTGTGGCGTTCGTTGAAGTAGGTTACGAAACCGCTCACCTGCCCAAGACGAAACGACAGGCCAACCTCCCACTTGCGTGAGTGGGCAGGACGTAGGTCAGGGTTCGTAGTGTTGTTAATTACATCGGTAGATACTAAGGCCAAACGGTCTTTTGCCGCATCACCGTACTTGGCAAGGCTCACGTTGTCGTAATAAACGTTGTCGGGATAGAGGTAGAGTAGCGTGGGCATCTTGTTGCTCAGACCGAAGCCACCTGTTATCGACAAGTCGTCGAATAAACTGTTATTGTGCTTGTTGAGCAAGTTAATTGAAGCGTTCACACGCGGTTCGGCCACAAACATGCCACTGTTGCCACCGCTCTTGTCGGCGTTGAGGAAGAGGTTGCTCACGCGCACTCCTGCCTCAACATCGGTGCGTGTGGTGCCGAGAGCCAGTGACAGCTTGTCGCTGAAGAAGCCTGAGAGGGTGTGCAGTGCAGGAATGTTCTTGAAAGCACGCGGACGCAATGTTTGCGCTCCCATGGCCTGTGGAGGGTTGGCCATGTCGAAGGTCAGTCCGTCGCCCTTGTTCGCATCGTAGGTGTATTCGGCTCCGAGCTTGAACGTGGTGTGGTTGTTGCTACCAATACTTACATACTTATTGGCCACAAGCTGCGCGTAAACATTGATAGGAAGACCAGCGATGCGGTACTCAGAGTGGTAGCTCTTGTTCTTGAACATAGCTTCGTGGATGCCAGCCTCGCGCACATCGGTAATTACGCCATCGGGGTTGGAAATGAGGTCATAGTGCTCATCGCTACTCTTCGATATCTGAGCTGACAGGTTATAGTCAACGCGTGTAATAAAACTCTCACTCGAGCTCCAGCTACCGTTGGCAGATAGGCGCGCGCCTATGTTTTTGTTCTTATAGTGCAAATCTTGCTCTTGATATTGGGCATCTTGCTTGCGGTTGTTAATGTTAGAGTAGAACGAGCCTTTGAGGTTGAACGACAATCCGCCCCAGCGGTTGCTGTAACCTGCCGTTGCTGTGATGCGGTCGTAGCCGAGATAGTGGCGGCGCGTGTCGCCCCACGACTGTGACCAGTCAACGCTGAAGTTAATGTTCCCAGCGCCTCTCCGCCAGGAGATGCCCCCGTTCCCAGCGCTTCTCCGCTGGGCTATATCTTTATATTACTCCGTCGTCTATTCTGCCGCGTCTCGTTGGCCACTACACCCACGAGATCTCGACCTTTAACCTTCATCCGCACATCCAACTTCGCCAGGGCTGCCCCGTCGGCCATCAGCCCCTTTAGCTGCTCCACGTTCATCGTCACGCCTGCACCATAGTTACGGCCTACACCGACCTGACCTGCCTCACCATACAAGGCGGCTCCGTTGGCTATCGCAAACAGACGGGCCTGTTGAGCAGGATTCAGTATCATTTCACCACTGTTTACCCGCACCAGCACTTTGTCGCCTTGACGCTGACTGCCGGGCACGATACCGCCCGTGGCAAAACCGCTAATCATACCGATCAAGTTCGTAAGCTGTGCTGCACCGCTGATGCCGAAGGCCAACCATTCTATCCATGTCTTACACGAGGCAAGTGCCTGAGAAAACGACAATACCAGATTACCGATTGCGGCCATCACAAGACCCGCCTTTGCCGCTTCGCTGTCACCGCCCAACTGCTTCAACGCGCTGCCAAGGGCCTCACACGACGCACCGGCTGTCGCAAAGCCTTTGGCGGTGGGATCGGTCACTTGCTTCAGGTTCTTGATCGACGACGACACACTGTCTATATTCGTCAGATCTATATGACCCAATGAACGTATCGATTCAATACTCTTATCATCCACATGCAGCTCGATAGGCTTCAAACCTTCACCCAATTTCGACAACTGCTCATTGATAGCTGATATCTCCTTTTCTGCGGTTTCCTTGTCTATCAGACCTATATCGTAATCATCCTGAATGCGACTACCCAGACTCGTCGCATTGCTGTAGCTCATACGCTTATCCCAACGGCTGCCTTTCGTCACATCCTTTACTTCGGGCTCAACATCGGCAGTTATCGTCAAATGGTCACTCGCGGCGTCTAACTGCTCTTGAACGCCTGTAGTGTCAACTGATATACCGAGACGAACCTTTAATGCCTCAAGCGCACTTTCTGTTTCTTTATACTGTGATTGCAAACCCTTGGCTACGCTTTCATCGGCAGTGGAGCTTATCTTGCTACGTAGATCGCGCAACTCCTGTTCATACCAGTCTATACTGCCCTTGGTGGCCGATTTAACAGCCTGCGGCGTTGTTCTGGGTGTACCAACACTACCGCTTCCACCTGCGACGCTCGCAGTTGACTTAATGCCGCCTCTTACGGGGGTATTCAACTGCGCACCAAACTCGGCTACCTTGCCTGTGGCGATATTCAATTTCTCCCGTAGTTCTGATATCGATGATACAAGAGCGGCACCATGCTTCTTCAGGGCAACATATTCAGCGGTGTCTGCCATACCGCTAACAGAATAGTTCTGAACAGAACCCCAACTGCTCGTTCCGGATATTTGGTTCAATACGCGGGCCTGGGCCTTGCCTGATTGCCACAATTTCTTGCGAGCATCGTTATTGGCTTCCAACTCCATCTCTTTCTTAGCCAACAATACGGAGAGCTCGCGGGCCTGAGCCTCATAACCGATCTGACGTACATAAGCCTGACTCTTCTGAGTCAATACATCATACCACGCGGCGGCTGTCTGATGATTACCAAAAACTTCACCATACTTCTCATTCAACTGTTGAATGGCAACGCTGGTGTCTTTCTTCGACTGTATCAGAGCACGAAGCGAGGTCGTTTCTTCGGCAAGAGTGGCTTTCATCCGAGCCGAGGCATCTAATCCGGCTTTCTCGGCGTTTAACACTTCTTCGGATACAGCGCTTACCTTCTCTTCTTCACCTGACAGATAATTAAATGCGCTCGCAAGAGCTAATACGGCTACACCTACACCCGTAGAGATGAGCAAACCCTTTATCGCCAAACTCAGTGCGCGAGTCGCTACGGCTGCAGTAGTTGCTCCTACGGTCTCTCCGCGCAAGGCGGCAAGCAACAATCGAGAGACGGACACGCTGACCAACCGGATACGGTTCGACACTGCTGAAACTCCTGATATCAGCTTGGTGGCTATACCAAGAGACTGCATCGCAACGGCAAGTTGAGCTATGGACGATAGAGAAGATACAACCTGAGAACCTATGTTCACATAAGGACGAAGACTGCCTACTGCGGACTGAATGAAGTCGGTAATCGTTCCAAAACGATTCTGCAACAACTGCAACTTTGCACTGTCACTGTCAACCATCGTATCAAAGGAGTCGGAGACGGTACCAACACTGTTCGCCATGGCGGATACGTTTTCCTGAAACTTGTCGGCCAACTTTGTGGTCAAAGGGGTAAGCGCGCGAAGACTTTCAGCACTGCCAAACAACCTTCCGTATATCTCTTCCTCCAACATGCCGCTCGACTGAGCATAGCTCTTAACATCCCGGTCAAGCTGCGCGATGAAATTACTCATGCCGCCTGAAGCCTTAATAGCGGCGGCATCAAACTGAATACCCATCTGCTGAGCCATTTCGATCGCTTCGCTCGAGGGCTTGATCAAGGCGGTGAAAATGGCGGCCAACTGCGTACTGACCTCCGCGGTGTTACCACTCACACCAGTAAGAGTGCTGAACGTGGCCATCAGTTCATCAACACTTACACCAAGAGTGGCTGCCTGAGAGGTTACGCGGGGCAAAGCTTGAGCCAACTGTTCAAAAGAGGTTACACCGTTCTTCGCGGTCAGCTGTATCTTGTCTTGTATATCGCCGGCGGCATCCCAGCTCAGACCGTAGTTCTTGATAATAGTGGAGGTCACCTTCACGGTCTCACCCAAATCGGCTATACCGCCTACACTCGCCTTGGCGCTCTGCTCCAAATAACTTATCCAGTTGTCTTCTGGAACACCATTCGATACTACCTGATACAATCCGTTGGCCAAGGCGTCACGGGCTATAGGGATGGTCTTCGACAACTCGGCAACGCGATCCTTCAAATAATCAAAATCATCACCGCTCTTGCCGGCCATCGTGTTGGCGGCGGACATCGCTTCGTCAAATTGAGCACTCTCATCTGTCACAGAATTGAGAACATTCGAAAGTTGTGAGAGGCTGCTTGATGCTGTCTGCAACGACTCGTTTATCTGATTGAATTTAATCAGTGAGTCGCGAAGTTTGTCCGACGACTGTCTTGTCTCGTTGATGGCGCGACCAAGTTCGTCCATATCAACGGTAAGTTTCTTAACCACATCCTTACCGTCAATCTTCATGTTTATTTTAAAAGTTGCCTCTTTTGCCATATATTTTTAACTAAAAAGTTGGAATCACAGATTTTTATGCTTATCTTTGCAAGCAGGTTATAAGTAAACATTACGATGAGCAGAAAAAGAAAACAAAACAAGAAAAGAAAAGGATTTAGAATGCCATACGGATATATCAGTCTGGGGGCGGTTTTCGCTATTCTCTATAGCCCTTTCTCACCGAATACTGGTATGATAATCTTTATATCAATTCTCGTTCTTATATACTGCTTTATCTTTGCAGGAGTTAGAGGATATTGCGAAGCTGATATGCGATTCCCTTGGTGGTAGTGCGGAGGACTATAACCCAACACGCCTCTTCGCCTCACGATACCGGGCCATCAGCTCATCATGGCTCAACTCAACACCATTATTGCGCTTCTTAACGTCATCCCAGGGAAACACCAGCACATCCTGAGCTGACAAACTCGTCTTAGAGTGAGGTTGCAACATACAAAGGCATTCCATACGCATACGCTCCCACATTCCACGCTCACGACCTTCTGAATCCTCAAGCCAGCTGGCATAAACCTCGTGAAACTCAGAGGGGGTGCATCGGCAAAAGTCATCCATACTCATACCAACACACCCCAACGCTATGCCCAACAGACGTTCAATGTCTGCTACTTCTTCACGGTCTCCTGAGGCGCTTTTTTTTTCGATTCATCGTCAGAAGACAGGCTCGCACTCCACTCGGCTAAGTCGCTCGGAGAAATCTGACAGACGAAAGTATCGAAATCGCTGTCAAATCCTATGCCGTCGGCTTTACATGCACAACAGACACAACACCACAGAAGCATCAGCAGCTCTTCCATGTCATTACCTGACATCTCGCTGACATCCTTACCGGTCGTGCGCTTGAAGAGCAGCATCGCTCCCATGCTCAGACGGCAAGGCAATTGCTGATCGCCTATCTTGATCATTAACTGTTTCATACATCACCTTTATTTTCTGCGGCACTCAGACCGTTATCACCGATCTTCTCTACTGCACCGCTGTTCTCCAACTGTACACTGTACTTGGCGTCGTCACCGGCCTGACCGTCAAGCTCCAAAGAGGTGATGATATACTTGCCTTTGTAACCGCCGGCGGCCTTGCCGTTGCGAGTGCTGCCTTCGCGGATGCTGTAGCTCGCATCGATGGGCTTGCCTGACAACTGAGCGGCTTTCAACTGGTCGTACGTCGGGGTATTTGTGTCACCATCAGTCAACACGCAGCCCTCGGCACTGATGCTCTCCGAG
>Ga0129310_1000743_pt1 | contig 35105 bp, 32 predicted proteins | sample Go1ome_2_FD_94433 | JGI IMG/M metagenome (GOLD analysis project Ga0129310, IMG submission 94433) | Western lowland gorrila individual fecal microbial communities from Wisconsin, USA - Go1022A metagenome | ecosystem: Host-associated > Mammals > Digestive system > Large intestine > Fecal | place... | reverse complement strand
TAATGAGGTTTCTCACGAATTTAGCACGGCTATGCGCTTCGAAAAGTGCAAACGGTCCCCGTAAGAATTCATTCCGGCCGGATTCCCACCTCACGACAACCTTCAACCAGGGACGGAAGACTCCGCCAGCCCCCTCACCATACCGGACATGGTCTGTTCCGGACGCGTCCTCCGGGCCTCAGTTAAATCTCCATACAGAAAAAAGGTTCCCGCCACACCAAGCGGAAACCTTTTTTCTATTATAATGGGTTAATTGATTGTATAAATTGAAAGTTCCAAAAATTAAGCCATTGCGTTAACGGCTTTAGATAAACGGGATACTTTGCGGGAAGCTGTGTTTTTGTGGTAAACTCCCTTGGAAGTAGCCTTGTCAATCTCGCTGATAGCAACTAATAATGCAGCCTGTGCAGCAGCCTTGTCACCGGCAGTAATAGCAGCTTCAACTTTCTTGGTAACTGTTTTAACCTTGGATCTGATTGCTTTGTTTCTTGCAGCTCTTGTTTCAGCTACTAAAATTCTCTTCTTTGCAGATTTAATGTTAGCCAATCTGTACACCTCCATCTGATATATCATATATTATCAATTCTTTGGTTTGCATTAAAGCCTGGACACGGACAGTTCAATGTAAACATACTATTGTATTTTATCGAATAAAGTCAGGGATGTCAATATGTATTTTCCGGAATTATACAGTTTTTCCGGTATATTTTAGAACAAAAACAGAAAAACTAGGAAGAGATGGCATGAAAGGAGATTTTCGATGTTTAACCGGAAGAATAACAGTAATACCGATCAAAATAAAATAGGAGAGCTTCCGTCATTTGAAGCCAGGACCGACCTGGCGGTGGAAGAACAGGAAAGCTTTGCCGGGGACGGCGGGGAGATAAAGGGAGTGGCGCTTCGGGAGTGGCACCACAGAAACAGTCATATCAGGTTGACGGAAGTTTCGATTATGGATGAGCAGGGAGCGCGGGCCATGGGAAAACCGGTGGGAACATATCTGACCCTTGACGTGCCGGATATGGCGGAAAAGGATGACGGATACCATGAAGAGGTAGCCGAGGAGCTTGGAAAACAATTGAATCTTCTGATTAAAAAAATGTGTCCGAATAAGAAAGAAAAAGCCTCAGTTCTTGTCGTGGGACTCGGTAATATCCAGGTGACGCCGGATTCCCTCGGTCCCCGGGTCGTGGATAACCTGCAGATGACCAGGCATTTTCTCGGTGAGTATGGCGAGGATTTCTGTGAAAGAAATGATTTGCCTGTATTGAGCGGAATTATTCCCGGAGTTATGGCACAGACGGGAATGGAGACGGCCGAAATTGTAAAAGGAGTAGTAGACGAGACGAAGCCGGACATGGTATTGGCTATTGATGCCCTGGCGGCAAGGAATGTGAGGCGTCTCGCATCCACAATCCAGCTCACGGATACGGGGATTCATCCGGGCTCAGGCGTCGGAAACCACAGGCACAGCATGACGAAAGACAGCCTTGGCGTGCCCGTTGCAGCCCTGGGAATACCGACTGTAGTGGGGGCAGCAGCGATCGTTCATGGAACTGTTGAGGCATTGATCCATACATTGGCTATGAACAGCGGTACGGAAGGCTATGCAAAATATATGGAAGATTTGGATCCGGAAAGCCAGTATGAACTGATACGTGAGCTGATGGAGCCGGAATTCGGACCGATGTTTGTGACTCCCCAGGATATTGACGAGAGGGTGAAACAGCTGAGTTTTACCGTATCGGAGGGAATACACCGGGCGTTGTACGGAAAGAAGAGTTAAAAGGGCTGTTCCGTACAGATTACCGTTCACACCATGCAAAAAGCGGCATGCCGTAAACAATAACATGCTTCGCGATGCACAGAAACGGCAAAAAACGCCGTTGATTGTGGTGAAAAGTTTACTTTTCAGCGCGTCGCGCCGTGCAACTCGGGATTTTCGTGCAGAATACGCACGAAAACACCTCGCGGAACACAACCGTATGAACAGTAACCCCGTACAGGTTCGAGGGAGGAAGAAATTGGAAAGAATCTGGTAAAAAGAACCGGCTTCTGCATAGAATGGTAGAAGGAGAGAATTTTTAAGGCGGGACAGACATGAGGCCGGGAAAAATAAGAATTATCAGAGAGTATATTGCAGGGAACAGAAAAATATCCATATTCCGGCCGGCAGCAGCAATCCTGTGCCTGTTCTTGTTTGCTTTTTTTGCAGGCAGGGCGGTTGGGAGACTTCCGTCAGCCGCGTGGAATATCATTACGGGCTCAATGGGGGGCTTTGAGAGCAGGACGGCCCTTTTTATATGGAAGAACTGGTATCCGTCGGCCGGATTTTCTGAAGCAGGATATGGAAATATGAAAGATGAGGCAGAGGATATGGCCGGCCGGCTGGCCGGTTTTATTCTGAAACAGGTACCTTACTACAGGATGGCGGAAGGCGGACAGGAAAAGCTCCGCAGGGAGCTGGAGCCAGATCCCTCTTATGCAGATTATCTGGAGAGCAGCCGGATTTTAAAAGAGTATGAGTGCCTTGTGAGAGATTTGGAGGGCAGCAGCGTACTGACTTCGGGAGGGGTTACTACATACAGGGATACGGAAGAGCTGGCGGATAATTCCGGACCGTACGGAGAGAATGAACTTACAGATGGCGCGGTACAGGGGCAGAACCAGGGAAAAGGACAGGAAGACTTAATACAGACCGCCGGAGGACAAAATCAGGCCGGCAGCCGGATATCAGGCGGTCGTCCGGCCGGTGACGCGCTGTTAAATAAAGGGACTGTCAGCGCTTCGGGGATCAAATATGTTTCGGAGCAGCTTGCCGACTATGATTTCCTGATGAAGCATTTTTATACGGTTCATCCCACAACGACGGCCGGCAGGGACATGATGAGCGCCGGTACTTTTTTATCTGAGAATTTTGCTCTCACACAGGGGAACGATAAACCCCAGATTTTGATTTACCATACACACTCCCAGGAGGAATTTACCGATTTTCATGAGGGCAATAAAGAAGCAACAATTGTCGGGGTAGGAAATTACCTCACGGAGCTTTTGCAGCAGAAAGGCTATAATGTAATACATGACACGTCGGTGTATGACCTCAGGGATGGAAAGCTGGATCGGAGCAAGGCTTATACATATGCATTAGAAGGAGTCACGGCAATTTTACAGAAATATCCGTCAATTCAGGTGGTTCTCGATATTCACAGGGACGGCGTGAAGGAGACGACGCATCTTGTAAAAGAGATAAATGGAAAACCGACTGCTACCATCATGTTTTTTAACGGAACCAGCCAGACTCCGGAAGGCCCGATTGAATATTTGAAAAATCCTTACAGAACGGATAATATGGCTTTCAGCTTCCAGATGAAGCTCTGTGCCGATGCCTGTTACCCCGGATTTACGAGAAAAATTTATCTGAAAGGTCTCCGATATAACCAGCATGTCAGGCCCTGCTCGGCGTTAATCGAGGTTGGCGCTCAGAACAATACATATGAAGAGGCCAGGAATGCGATGGAACCTCTGGCGGAGCTGCTGGATATGGTGGTAAGGCCGGAAGGCTAGCAGCTTCACACATCTTTAATAAAATCATATGTGGAGTTGCGGTAGTAGTATTTAACAAATAAAAATCCAAGCAGGGTTACCAGCGTCGTTAAAATACCGCCTTCTATTCCGAAGATACCGCCTGTGATAAAGTTATCGGCTGTAAAGTGTGTTGTAATCATTCCGGTAACGTTAATTCCGCTGACAGGCATACCAAAGACAAGGCCCTGGAAAGAGTTCCAGGTGAAGTGATATCCGATGCACATCCATATATTACCTGAGCGTATATACATATAAGAAAACAGCAGCCCTGCCAGAATGATGTTACAAACGGAAAAAAAAGTCACCCCGTTATTTCCCAGATGTATAAGTCCAAAAATAAAAGAGGGGACCAGCACAATAAAAGGAAGGCTTCCCACCCTGCGCAGGGTGGACATCAGAAATCCCCTGTTTATGATTTCTTCTCCCAGGGCTACGAATATAAGGACAATGAGCCACCATAACTGAAGGATTGAAAAAGATGGTACCCATGATTCGACAACTGCCTGGCCGGAGACGACTGTAATGAAAAATACGGTGAAACAGCAGAGAGCGCCGAGAAACATGCCGGCATACAACTCCTTATACCTCATTTTAACGGGCTTCAGCCCCATGGAGGAGAGAGAGCGTTTCATCACCAAACACCATGCGGCGATTGGCGTCAGTATCATAACTAAGTCATATAATATCTGCATGTAGAATGGTAAGAATATATTATACACCCAATCAAAGACGGCATCCGGCTGCTCTCCTGCAGAGGGATAATGACCGCTGGCGCTCAGTAAGTTTTGTAATAACCCAATAGACAGAAACGACAGTAAATCGGTGATGGCATACAATGCCGCCCATACAAGCAGGATAATCCAACCGGAACGAATCTGACCGCGTTTGTTTTTAATTATTGGATTGTTTAGAAGAAAGTTCATGATTTTAATTTTCCACCTTTTTGATTTATTATAATGAGTCATTCTAATGCTATCATAACGATTATTGAGTGAAAGTACAATAATTTTGTTAAATTTATTTGATGATACGGACACTGTGAAGATTCGTGAAACGGTGGTCCATATGGTGAAATTATCATTGTGAATCAAAAAAGAGTCGCTTAACTGGTTATTAAGCGACTCTTTTTTTGCAATTTACTTCAATCCTGCTCGATTCTTGTAAATTATAACACCCTTTATGAGGATGGTCAACTGATAGAAAATGAATGTTAAGGGAATAAATGTTAAATATTTTCTTATTTTTCATTCATTTGTACATTTCCTGTCAAAAAACGAGGTGTGATCCGACTCAATTATACGGCGGTCAATTACAGATACAGAAAATACAAATATCATTAAACAATCGTTACTGCAAAAAGAGTCGCTTAATAACCAGTTAAGCGATCCTTTTTGGAAAAGGAGGGCGTATATGAGCTGGTATGTTTTACAATGCCGAACAGGTCAGGAAGATAAAATTATCCGTTCCTGCAGGCAGCATATCTCACCGAATGCCCTTGAGGAAGTATTTTCATTCCGCTGCGAAAGATTATGGCGCACAGACGGCGTCTGGAAGCTTGTTGAGAAAGAGATGTTTCCCGGATACGTATTTCTGGAGAGCAGTTGTCCTGACAAATTGTCGGAGGAACTGGAAGCGTACAGGAAGATCTTAAAAGTGATGGAAGAACCGGGATATTTAATTTCCGTATACGAAGAGGAAGAAACGTATCTTAGAAAGCTCTGCGGTGAACATCACTATCTCAGGATGTCTTACGGTTATAAGGATAAAGAAAGAGGTATGTCTTTTATAACAGAAGGGCCTCTGAAAGGGCTGGAGAACCGGATTGTCAAGTACGACTGGCACCGCCGTTTTGCCCAGTTGGAGATACCGGTGTCCAGGAGGAATGTGAGCGTCTGGGCCGGAATCGGTATCGACGAAAAGCTTCTAAACAGAGAAGCAGATGGAGAAAAGCAGGAAAAAGGTCTGTTTCTCGTTTCATAAAAATATGCGGGAGGGCTGTACAGCTATTGAGGCATGCAGCCTGATTGTGTTGTTATAAGAATCAATAAAGGACTCTGGAGTTTTTTAACTGCAGGGATGGCGAAGCTATGTCTTTTATAGAATAGAAATTTTATTGAAAGGATGGCGGGTATGTGGTATGTGATACAGACGATTACCGGAAAAGAGGAAGAGCTGATGCTCTTTATGCGGACAATACTTTGCCGGGAGCATTTTGATAACAGCTTTGTGATATATGCAGAATGGATGAAAAGGCTGGGAGGCGAGTGGCAGATTCAGGTGAGGCCCTTGTTTCCCGGCTATGTTTTTATAGAAACAAAAGAGCCGGACAGGCTCTATATGGAACTGAAAGCCGTTCCGAAATTTTCGAGACTTCTGGGAACTGGAAAGGATGAATTTGTTCCGGTGAGTGAGGAAGAGGAACAATTTCTCCGGATGATTATTGATAATGGCGAGACGGCAGTTAGCACTGTCAATAATGAAAGGGCAGTTGTAAAACTGACGGTTGTGGAAACGGAAGCAGATGGAGGAATAATTTCCATGGATGGAGCGCTTTCCTGCTTTAATCGTAATGATGTCACGGTGAATCTCCATAAACGGTATGCGGTGGTGAAGACGCGATTGCTGGGGGAGGAGAGATCTTTGGTGTTTGGAATACAGTTAAAGAGAAGATTAATTGAGAAATAGGAAAGCAAGTCAAAGAACTAGAGGATACAGTCGAAAAAAGAAATATACTAATATATATTGAGAAGATTTACAGACATTTGTTTGTTGGGACTGGGGGGATTCTTATACCTCCCTTTTTGTTTGGGAAAAATTATTAAAATAGGAAAGAACAGTTAGAAAAGAGGAAGGTAAATATGTCGTATTTAATAGTCGTCGCACATCCTGATGATGAGGTTCTTGGTGCAGGAGCAACCATATATAAACTAACACAGGCAGGAAAAAAAGTGGCAGTGTGCATACTGTGCGGTCAGGCAGCTGCAAGGAAATTTCGGCCGGGTGACAATGAACTAGAAAAGGACACTGAAAGCTGCATGAAGGTACTTGGTGTCAGCAAAGTGTTCAAAGGAACGTTTCCTAATATTAAATTCAATACAGTTCCTCATTTAGATTTAGTTCAATTTATTGAAAATGCCATTGTTGAATCAGGAGCAACGGTTGTGTTCACGCATCATCCTGCAGATTTAAACAATGATCATCTACACGCTTCTCTCGCCTGCCAGGCGGCTGTGAGATTATTTCAACGGCGTACGGACATAAAGCCTTTAGATGAACTATTTTATATGGAAGTGCCTTCGGCAACGGAATGGGGGCTGAATGCAGCGATAAACAAATTTCAGCCGAACACGTTTTTTGAAGTTGGAAAAGAAGCTGTTGATAAAAAAATAGAAGCACTCTCCCAATATAGAGGTGTGATGAGAGACTATCCTCATCCAAGAAGCCGGGAGGTATTAGAAGGGCTGGCAGCCTATAGAGGGGGACAGTCCGGGTGCTGTTACGCAGAGAGTTTTGAATGTGCTTTTAGGAGAATAGTTGCCAATGTATAAGAATTATATAAAAAGAATCCTAGATGTTGTTATTTCATTAATATGTATCGTGGTTTTAATACCTTTTTATATCCTTATATCGTTAGTGGTATTACTAAAGATGGGGCGGCCGGTTTTGTTTTCTCAGGAACGAATCGGAAAGGGCGAAAAAACGTTTCGGCTGTATAAGTTTCGTTCTATGACTAATGCAAAAGATAGAAATGGAAATTTGTTAGAAGAAGAAAAAAGACTGACAAAAACAGGCATATTTTTAAGATCGTCTTCCTTAGATGAGCTTCCGGAATTTTTTTCAATTCTGAAAGGAGATATGTCTCTTGTAGGACCCAGACCACTCCCTACATATTATGGGCCGTATTTCCGCAATGAAGAAAGAAAAAGGCATATGGTCAAAGGGGGGCTGATCCCGCCGGACAGCCTATCACACAAGGTATTTACCACTTGGGAAGAGCAATTTAAATATGAAATTTATTATGCGGAACATGTCTCACTATTGTTGGACATTAAGGTGATCGTTACAACTTTTGAAATTTTGTTAAAGCGGATGCGGTCAAATTATGGCTCTGAGTTTAGGCCTCATCTTAATGTGTATCGAGCATCAGAGCATAGAAAAAACGAGGAGAGTCAACATGGATAATGATATGATAGTAGATCTTATAGAATCGTGTAAGACACCTTTTTATTATTTTGATGTTGAAGGGTTTATTGAGAATTATCATGACCTGAATCATACATTTCAATCCATATATAAAAATTATCAACTTTCATATTCATATAAAACAAATTATACACCCTATATTTGCGAGATTGTGAAGCAATTAGGCGGTTACGCAGAAGTTGTTTCAGATATGGAGTATCTTCTGGCTAAAAAAATCGGTTATGAAAATTGCCATATTGTTTATAATGGGCCCGCCAAGGGAGAATTATTGGAAGAACATATTCTCAATGGGGGAATTGTCAATGTTGACAATTATGACGAGATGATCCGGATTTGCAAACTGGCCCAGAAATATCCCCAGATAAAGATCAAACTGGGTTTGCGAATTAATATGGACGTTGGAGGAGATTTTATCTCTCGATTTGGATTCGAGTTGGGGAAAAAAGAAATTTCCGATGCAATCAGGCTTGCAGATAATAATGAAAATGTCAGTATTGTTGGATTACATTGCCATATCAGCAGAGCAAGAGGGGTTGAGGCGTGGAGCGCACGAACTAAAACCATGTTGGAGGCAGTGAAGCTTTATTTTGATAAAGTGCCGGAATATATTAGCCTTGGCAGTGGAATGTTTGGGAAAATGTCGGAAGAATTGAGCAGCCAGTTTGGTGTAGATGTGCCATCTTATAGGGATTATGCAGAAGCAGTTCTTCAGCCGATTGCAGAATTTTTTTCTGAAACAGAAGACAAACCTATGATATTGACTGAACCAGGGACGACCCTTGTTTCAAGATATGTTTATTTTGTAACAAAAATTTTGAATATTAAAACGATTCGTGGAAGAAATATGGCAACGACGGATGGAAGCTTTGAGAATTTGGGCGAAATTTGTGGCTTGAAAAAACTACCGTTGAAAATAGTTCGCCGCAGTATCAATCCCAAGGATTATCAGAGTGTTGACATTATGGGTTATACATGCTTGGAACAGGATGTTATGTACAAAGACTTAAGGTGTAAGTTGGCGCCGGGGGATTATCTTGTTTTCGAAAATGTAGGCGGATATTCTATTGTGTCAAAGCCACAGTTTATAAAACCAAACTGTGCGATGTACGCGACAGGATTTGAGGGTGTTCCAATACAAATAATGAGGGAAGAAACTTTTGAAGACGTATTTTCAAAGTTTGTTTTTCAGCAAAAGCTATAGACTGCAGAGGATGATAAAATGAGAGATTTGACTGTATTAAGTACTGCTTGTGGTGCGATATTTATGCCAGGTTTTTTTCGATGCCTGAAAGAAAATCATGAACGAAATATTAAAATAATCGGATGCGATATTTCTGACGGCAAGTTTATGACAGCGATTGTAGATGTTTATTATAAAGTACCGCGTTATACAGAAAGTGATTATATAGATAAAATTATAGAAATTTGTGTAAATGAGAATGTAGATGTGGTATTTCCACAAATATCAATGGAACTGGAACTGTTTAGGAGCAGATTGTCTGATTTTGAACGAATTGGCGTTAAAGTGGCAGTATCATCGAAAGATACATTAGCGGTTGCCAACAATAAATATCTTCTTTATGAGACGATGAGGTATAACGGATTAGAAACTCCAAGCTATTATAAAGTTAATTCAAAGGAAACACTCACAGATGCTGCAAAAGCGCTTGGTTACCCACAAAAGGATGTATGTATAAAAGTACCTGACAGTAGCGGAAGCCGTGGGATACGGATTATAAGCGCTAATAAATCAAAGGCAGATATTTTTCTCAATGAAAAGCCGAGTTCACTATTTGTCACTCTTGAAGAAATGATATCAATTATTGATGAATGCGCAAAACGGAAAAATCTTCCGGAGCTATTTGCAATGGAAGCAATGCCCGGATGTGAATATACGGTGGACTTACTCGCTGATAAAGGAAATGTAATCTGTTTTGCCGGAAGACGCAACACGGTCAGTTCTATGAGTATTGCGCAGGAAAGTGTGGTAGAGGAGCAGCCGGCAGCATTTCGACTATGTGAACAGATTGTATCTTTGTTAGGGTTGGATGGTAATTTGGGGTTTGATTTTATGATGAATGCAAAAGATGAGCCTGTTTTTACAGATTTGAATCCCAGAATTACAGCAACTATTGTTTTATATGCGGCGGCAGGAGTAAATTTTCCCTATTTGAGAGTTAAGCAGTTGCTCAATGAGGAACTACCTGTTGTGAAGGCCAAAACAGGTGTTTCCTTAATCAGGAAATACAATGATGTATTGGTAGGCAGAGAAGGAAACGTAATTGAGCTTTAAGCGTGGAGGATTTTATGAAAAATATATTGGTTTTAGGTAATGATGGATACATAGGTTCCCACGTTGAAGCATGGCTGAAAAAGTACAATGATTTGGATGTCAAAGGGATTTGTATCAAGAATGATGTGTGGAAAAATACAGATTTTCAGGGGGTTGATGCCATAGTTGACACAGTGGGGATGGCACATATACAGCCAAAAAAAAAATTAAAGCCTCTTTTTTATTCCATAAACACAGACATGACAATATCGCTGTGTGAAAAAGCAAAAAAGGCGGGGGTAGGTCAATTCATTTTTTTGAGTTCCATGAATGTATTTGGAGACCACTGTGGGATTATCACATCTACGGATCGGCCAAAGCCAAGTGGTTTTTACGGTGACAGTAAACTAAAGGCGGATAATGAAATTCAGGCTATGAATTCTGAATCGTTTAAAGTGGCAAGTGTGCGCCCACCGGCTGTTTATGGCAAAGGGTGCAAAGGAAATTTTCCTACTTTAGTAAAGTATGCGGCGAAGCTGCCAGTTTTTCCTGACTATAGGCAGGTGAAAAGTATGATATTCATTGACAATCTCTGTGAATTTATTCATTTGTTGATTAAGAATGAAAGTTCTGGTCTGTACCATCCACAGAATATAGAGTATACGTCTACGACGCAGATGGTTAAAGAGATTGCAGAAGCATTAAATCATAGAATTCGATTTGTAAAAGTTTTTAATCCAATGATTCGTTTGTTGGAGAAAAGGGTACGGTTTGTTAATCGGGCTTTTGCTGATGATGCATATATGCTCGAACTTTCGGCAGATTTTGATTATGAGTATTGCAAGGTTGGATTTAGGCAGTCTATAGAGAAAAGTTTGGAGTGAATATGAAAGAATATTTTAATATAAGCGACATGAGCAAAGAAGAGTTTAGAAGATTACAGCTAAAGGTTTTAGATACCCTTTTGTATTTTGATGCTTTTTGTAAAGAGCACCATCTGCGTTACTATCTTGCCGGAGGAACTCTGATAGGGGCTCTACGTGGCGGAGGCTTTATTCCTTGGGATGAGGATATTGATGTGCATATGCCACGACCTGATTATGAGAAATTGCCAAAGCTGTGGGAAAAATACGCGGACACAGAACATTACTCATTTTGCAGAACAACGGATAAAAAAAATTTTCATCATCATGCTTCCAGTATAGTGGATAATTACACTACTTTTATAGAAAAGAGAAATGTAAAAGAAGATATTCCACAAGGTATACCTATGGACATCTTACCATTTGATGGCTGTCCTAAAAGCAAAATCGCTACGCAGATACAAATGCTATGGGCATTTGTATTTGCTGTTTATAATGTGCAGCGTCTTCCGGAAAATCAAGGTGGTTTTTTAATGAGAAAAGGGACGGCATTAGCACTTAAATTGGTAAAAAGTCCATCTAAGAGATATAAGATTTGGCGGACAGCAGAAAAGCATATGAAAAAATATGATTTTGAAACGGCGCCATATGTGAAGGAATTAGTAGCGCCTTTGCATAGTATGTTTATTAAATATCCGAGAGAAAAATTTACCGAAGAAAAATATGTGGAATTCGAGGGCCATAGATTTCCAGTTCAACATTATTATAAAGATTACCTGGAAAAGGTTTATGGAAATTATATGGAACTTCCACCAGAGGAAAAAAGGCAACCTAAAACACGGTTGAGTTATGCAAATCTTGACAAATGCTACAAAGAATATAAAGGAAAATACTATTGTGCAAAGTAAGAGATATGATAATATTGATGTCTTAAAAGGTTTAGGGATTATACTTGTGCTCCTTACACATACAAATGCGGCCCTGTCATGGGAACGATTTTATACAGCTTTTTATATGCCCCTTTTTTTCTGGGCATCCGGTTACTTATATCATAATTCACCTGGGAAGAGTTTCTTGAATAAAAAAATAAAGACACTGATTTTTCCTTATTTGATTGCTGCAGTTGGGTATATGGTATTGGATTTCCATAGGTTTGGTTTTTCGCTCACTTTTACAAAAAAACTTTTATGGGGTGTGTTTTTCTATCCAACTACAGATGCAATGCCAGGATATGGAGCCGCATTATGGTTTATACCATGTTTATTTGTGGTTGAAGTGAGCTTTTGGCTGCTTCAAAATACAATTGATAAAAGGTATCATACAATTATTGTTACAGCAGTTACAGGACTCGGGTTTATACTGGCGGAATACTTCTCTGGTCAGATATATCGCCTTCCATGGTGTATAGATACCGCAACAATGGCTATAGGCATTTTTTATTTTGGATATTTGTGCCGAAGTTTTGAACTTGAAAAATTCATGCTTAAAATAAAAACATTTCCATTAATAATCAGTTTATTTTTCTTATCACACTTTTGCCGTTTAAATTCTATATCTATGTGGGCTAATATATATGGAGATAAGTTTTTATTTCTATTTAATGCAGTCAGCGGTGTTGTTATTATGGATATTATAGTGTTAAAAATAATTAGATGTAAAAATAATGTTATTGTTAAATGTATGGAATTTTTTAAATGGATTGGGAAGTATAGTATTTATGTTTATTTAATATATTCGGCTGTTATTTGGGGATGGACATATGCGGTTTGCATTTATATCGCAAATGCCAGATTAAGAAATAGTATATTATTTGTAGCTACTTTGGCAACGTCTGTCCTATTCCTTTTCTTATTAACTAGAATTAAGGAATATAAAAATAAAAAGGGGTTTTTAAACGGGTGATAGAAGAATGGCCTTTATTAGTTCTTATGTAATATATTTTGTTGTATTTTCAATTTCAGTATTTTTTTCATATCTTTATGTAAAAAATACCGAGATGTATGCCGAAAAAAAGCTAGTTAAGACAAAGTTCAGTTATGCAGCATTACAGATGTTTGCATTATTAGGAGTATTATTACCGTTAGTAATTTTGTTTACTTTTAGATATGGGGTTGGTGAGGACTATTTTTCTTATCTAGATGATTATAATTGGTATGGACCACGTGAATTTAACGTTTTGCCCTATGGTTATACCGAAATGGGATATGGAGCGATTAATATTATAGCATATCGCCTTTTTAACAGCTACACTGGGCTGCTTTTTTTAAATTCATTGCTTATACTGTTACCTGCAATTTGGGCACTGATTTTATTTGATACAAAACAATTTCCAATAGGGCTTTCAATATACTTGCTGACATTATTTCCTTCCTCATTTAACGGAATGAGGCAGCATATAGCAGTATCATTCACGATGTTGGCTATTGTACTGATTTACAAGGGGAAAATGTTTAAGTATATTTTTTGTGTATTAGTAGCGATCCTTTTTCATAAGACCAGTATAATTGACTTTTTATTCCTTTTTTTATGTAAAAATAGAAGAAAAAATGAATACTTAAAATTTATAGGCATGATCATCTTGATTGTTATAGGAATTATATTGATCGAACCGATGATGCGGGTGATTTCTAAACTACCGGTAATCAGTTTTTATTTCAATAAATATAATGATACTTATAATGCCTATTCTTTAACACATTATGTAGTGCATTCAGTATTTAGATTACCGCTGGCATTTATTTTATTAATATACAATAAGAAAATAATAGAAAAAAATAATAAAAACTTGGTGATCATTATATGCCCATTCATAGATTTTATTTTTATCTTTATGTCAAAAGTGATTCGATGGACTATCAGAATGACATATTTCACAATGGCTGCGATGCCTTTGTCAATAATGTTGATTGGAAGTAATGATGAAATAAAAGACAGAGATAAGAAATTAGTGATTTTTTTGTTGATTATCACGCTTATTTTACGATTTATAGCATTATTTGGATATGCCGATTATGATGGGATAATTCCGTATCAATTTAGTTTTTAAAATAGAGTATATGCAATAGAGGGAGAGTAAGTATGAAAACATCAGACACTCATTGTGTGGTGAGTATCATTATCACATCTTATAATTTAGGTGCTTTTCTGGAAGAAACAATTGACTCAGTATTAAAGCAAACTTATCGACAAATAGAAGTAATAATTGTAGATGACGGATCCAAAGATAACTATACAATTGAACTTTTGAATCAATTAAGTACGAATGAAAATTTAAAAATAATCCGTATCCCAAATTCGGGTGTTTCAGTTGCTAGAAATGCAGGAGCAAGGGCAGCACAAGGGGAGTTTTTGGTTTTTTTAGATGGCGATGATTTGCTGAGTCCTGATTTTGTGGAAAAGTGTATAGGCGTGTACACAAAGGATCCTGAAGCAGGGATGGTTTATGGAATTACAAAATTATTTGGTGCAGCTAATCGGATTCGCCCCCTGGATACTCCAAAATATAAGAATTTGTTAATCTATAATAATATTTTTGGAGTTACATGTATGATCAAAAAAGAAAGATTTTTTGAAGTAAAAGGTTTTAACCATAAAATGAGGCATGGTATAGAAGATTGGGAATTTTTCATTCGATATTGTTATGAAGGAATGAAAGTATATCGAATTAACAAAATAATATTCTATTATAGAATCCGACCGGTTTCCAGAACTAAGGAAGTAAATTCTTCAATTAAGATGACTTTGCAGATGAGGTTGGAAATATTGAGCAACAATATAGATATATATTCCAAATACAGAAAAAGTCTTAAAAAACATTGCCTGGTGATTGAAGAAAGAAATTCCGTTCATACCAATTTAAAAAAAATAATGAATCTAATAAAAATTTCATTTGCGCTGTTGTTCAGAAAAGGAAAAGCAGAAAGGTATATCTTGTGACATGAAGAAAGCAGCTATTATAACTTTATACGGTAATTATAACTTTGGAAATAAGTTACAAAATTATGCTTTACAAGCTGTTCTGGAAGACTATGGATTTGAGGTCGAAACGTTAATTTTCAGCTCGGCCAAAAGTGATAGAGCTTCAGTTGGACTTTCAGATAAATTTAAAAAGAAAATAAAAAAAATTAATTATAGAACAATAAAAAGAAAAATAAATTCCTTGATTTATAGAGCAGAAATTAAAAAAATAAAAAGATTACGGGAAAGTAAATTTAAGGATTTTTCCGATAAGTATATTTGTACCAGATATATTAGCGACTCCTGTGAATTGTCCATATTATCGCAAGAATTTGATTGTTTTGTGATAGGAAGTGATCAAGTATGGAATCCTGAATATATAAACAGTTTTGAATGGAGTTTTGCATTATTTGCAAATGAGTCACAAAGAATTGTTTATGCTGCCAGCTTAGGTGTAGATAAAATACCAGAGAGATATTTACCCCAATTTACGAAGTCGTTACAGGGCTTAAAAAATATCTCTCTGCGAGAAGAACAAGCAAAAATTATATTGTGGGAACAGTGCCATGTAGACAGCACAGTAGTTTTAGATCCGACATTGCTTATATCTAAAGAAAGGTGGGAAAAACTTATCGACTGTTCTCAAAAGGAAAAACCTTATATACTGACTTACTTTTTGGGAGGAAACACAAAATATCCACAAAGCGAAATCAATAATATGTGCAGAAATAAAACATGGGAAATTATTGATTTTAATTCTCTTAGGAACAATATGAACTATATCAGTGGACCAGTTGAATTTTTAAAATATATAAAAGGGGCAAGGCTGATTCTTACGGATTCCTTTCATGGAGCGGTTTTTTCTATTATTTTTCATACTCCGTTTGTCGTTTTTAAGAGAGATAATCAAGAGAGCGGTATGTATCAGAGGTTGGAACAGCTTTTGAATACATTTCATCTTATGCAGAGACAATATTGTACGGGGACAGCTTTAAATGCCTATTTGACATGTGATTTCATGGAAACAGAAAAGATATTATACAGAATGAGGGAAAAATCATTAAAATATTTGGAGGATGCTATAAAAAGTGTGTAAAACTGGAACAAATCAGAGAAGAGCAGGGGCGGTTTTATCATATATAAATGTAATTTTTAAAATTGTGATAGGTCTTGTATACACCCCTATAATGCTCAGACTTTTAGGTAGAAATGAATATGGAGTTTACTCACTCTGTGTATCTTTTATGGGATATTTGACGCTTCTTAATGCAGGAATTAATGCGGCATACATCCGTTTTTATGTACAGGCTAAAACGAGAAAAAATAAAAGTATTTCAGAATTAAACGGCACCTTTTTGAAAATATTTCTTTTTATAGCAGTATCCGCATTTGTTTTCGGATTAATAATAATCCAAAATGAAACGAAAATCTTTGGCAGCAAAATTACGGGAAGTGAATACCGGATCATTCAGGCGTTGTTATTTATAATGACTATTAATTCTGTATGCCTGATTTTAAACTGTGTATTTGATTCAATAATAATTGCAAATGAGAAATTTATTTTTGGTAAAGCAATTGGCCTACTGAATACGCTGATGGTTCCAATTGTTGCAATTCCTTTACTTTTGTGTGGCGGAAATTCAGTAGGAGTTGCCATTATAACGTGCTTGGTAAGCGCGCTGGTTTTATTACTGAATGCAGTATTTTGCATTAAAAAATTGAAAGTGCATTTTGATTTAAAGACCAGAGATAAGTCACAGCTGAAGAGCATCATTGTGTTTTCTTCTTTTATTGTAATACAGAGTATTATGGATCAATTAAACTGGCAGATTGACAAGTTTTTATTAGCCAGATTTAGTGGAAGTGCAGAGATTACAATTTATACTGTAGGAAGTCAGATAAATAGTATTTATATTACGATTGCGTCTGCATTTACCATAGTGTTTATTGCGCAAATTAATCAACTGGTTGCGAATGAAAAGGAGAGAGAATTATCGGAACTATTCATTAGAATTGCAAGAATTCTATGTATGATTGTTATGTTTATAATGATTGCATATATGGTATTTGGAAAACAGTTTATCAGACTTTGGGCAGGAAATGGATATGAAGATTCTTTTTATGTTGGATTGTTTTTAATGCTTCCAATAACGGTTTCCTTAACTCAAGGACTGGGGCAGGATATTATGCGTGCTAAAAATATACATAAGCTCCAGATAATTATAAATATTGTGGTATGTGTTTTGAATTTGTTTATTAGTATTCCACTGTGTAAACACTTTGGTGCTGTTGGGGGAGCTGCTGGAACATTTATTGGAGAAGCGTTTATTTGTGTTTTTGTACAGTATATCTATTATGAAAAAGTAGGCCATTTGAATATGAGACAATACATTATTGAAATGTGTAAGATTACTCCGTCCTTTATTGTACCTATTTCTATAGGCATTTTAATTAATAAATTGAATTTGGTTTCAGATATAAGAACTTTTATTTTATATGGAATGTTATTTACCGTGGCATATATTATATCTGTATGGCTGTTGGGGATGAATCAATATGAAAAAACAATAATCAAAACTGGAATTAAAAGGATAGTGGGGAAATAAATGTTTGGCAAAAATACAACAGTTTATAAAAATTTGATGATAACAGCCGAGTATTTTAGGGATCTTCCTTATGATTTAGAAATGATCAATCTGGGAAGTACGGTAGCATTTAATGATTTTGATTATGAATTGATTGGAAAAAAGGGCGCTAATTTGGCTCAAGCACCCCAGACATTATACTATGATTATCAAATATTGAAAAAGTATATGGATCATTTAGCTGATAATGCTGTTGTGTGCGTTGGGGTTTGTCATTTTACTTTTCTTGTGTTCACATATAAGAGAATTTCTGCCAATCTAAAATATTATAAGATATTAGATGCACACAATATTTTTGACTATCATCCAGTTGTAAATTTTCTTTGGAAAAACGCACCATGTTTTGTAATGCCTTCTATTATTAAAGAAATTCTTAAAAGGAAGCAGAAAATAAAACCTACTCACAAGACATATTCTGAGGCAGAAGATGTATCATGCGCTTTAAAGTGGTTAGAGGGCTGGAAAATAGAATTTGGCTGGAAGCAAAAAATTGAATTGAATGAGGTGCAGATTAGAACTATAGAGCAAGTATACGGAATTTTACAGGAGATATTCGAGTACTGTAAAATAAAAGGAAAAAAACCTATACTGGTCATTCCTCCGGTTAGTGAAAATTTAATAAAGATTATTCCTGAAGAAGTCTTTAACCAGTGTTTTCTAAAATATATAAAAGAATTCGAAGAAGCGGGAAATCAGGTTGTGAACTTTTGGGGAGATAAGGAACTTTCGAGTTATAAAAATTTTTGTGACGCTTTGAATTTAAATGAAAAAGGGAAACGACAGTTTTGTGATCGTTTGAATAAAGCTATATATATAAAATAAATAAATTAAAGTATTGGAGGAGAGAGGATGGAAAATACGGTGAATAATTTGGGGAAAAGGGTAAAAAAATACATTGATGTGCTCTTTGCCAGAGATATTTCTCTTACCAAATATATATATTATAATTATTTTTGTAAGAACATTGTGCGTCAGGGAAAAAACAAAATAGTACCATACAAGAACTCGGTGCTTGATTTGAGCAAAAATGCAAGAATTTATTTATCTGGAACCAATAATATTGTTTTGGGATACAACAAATTAAAAAACTCGAAAAGTGAAACCCATGTGCGTCTGGAGGGAAATGCGGTCTGGTATTGTCGAAACGGGGCTGATTTATTTTACAATACGGTATTGGAAATAAAAAATGGGGCTGTTCTTGATTCTGGTTTTTTTTCTGCAAATGGGGGTAGTGTGATTATTGCAGATAAAAAAATAACTTTTGGCGAAGATGTGATGATTGGACGAAATGTGGTTATTTATGATAGCGATTTCCATACTCTTTATAATAATGAACATAAACCCGCTAACCCACCAAAACCGGTGGTGATCGAAGATCATGTCTGGCTAACATCAAATGTTACTGTGCTTAAAGGAGTGACAATTGGTAAAGATAGCCTAATATCCGCTCAAACTGTTATTAACAAGAACACGCCAAGTCATAGTATTATTGGAGGAAACGGTGTTGGGCATGTGATAAAGGATTCTGTTAATTGGGGGAGAACTCGCTGCCCTAAAGAATAATTTTTATGATCAAACGAAAGGAATGATAGAACGATGGAAATGCGAAAATTATATAATGGATATCAAATTCCTGATGTAGCGTTTGGAACGGGCGTAATTATGCGGTACACCAGAAATCCTATTTTGTATTTAAAAAAATCAATAAAGGAAGTGTTATCTTCTGTCAAACATCATAAACTAAATAGAAATTTGAAAGGTGATTTTTTTTGTAAGAAAATATTGTCAAACGCGTATAATGCGGGATATCGACTCTATGATACGGCCCGAATTTATGGATACTCTGAAAAAAGGATAGGAGAAATGCATAAAGAAGATATTTATGTTATATCTAAAGTATCAGACATGGATATTGAACGAAAATATATGCCGGATACTGTTTCAGGAAATTTGAATTTGAGCCTTCGCTATTTAAACAGAGAATATGTAGATGTTTATCTGTTACATTATCCTCACGGAGAGTGGTTGAATATTTATAGGCAGTTGGAAAAATTATATATAGTAGGACAAGCCAAAAGTATAGGACTATGCAATTGCGGAATTAACGAATTGGAAACAATCAAGAAAAACAACCTGACAAAACCAATGGTAATACAATTGGAACTCCATCCCCTAAATTCTAAAAAAGAATTGCGAGACTATTGTAAGAAAAATGAAATTCAGATAATGGCACATACGCCGACAGGTCGTATGGAAACAAAAATCCAAAATTCAAGTGTTCTGAATAAAATTGCAGTCAGATATAATAAAACAATACCTCAAGTGATTTTACGTTGGCATTATCAGAATGGCATAATTCCTGTATTAAGCACATTTGATTTCTGTCATATGCATGAAAATTTGAAAATTTATGATTTTGAATTATCCCAAAATGAAATGGAAGCGATTGATTCAATAGATGAGGGGTTCGTTTTGTTGGACAGCAATTGTATTGACGATCCTAACTACGTCTATAACCTATAAAGAGGGAGAAACCATATGGTGGATTTAATTAAAAAATCAGATTGTACTGGATGTAAAATGTGTGAGGATATTTGCCCCTGTGGCGCAATCACCTTTAGAAATGAAAAAGATGGATTTTGGTATCCAGTTGTTGATAGTGAAAAATGTACAAGGTGCGGATTATGTCTTAGCAAATGTCCGGTACAAAGAACATATACAAGTAAAAATAAAGGAAAACCGGAAGTCTACTCAGCCTGGATTAGAGATGACAGGACACGGATAAACAGCACATCAGGAGGCATTTATTATGCATTAGCTCAACAGACTATAAAAGAGGGAGGATACATAGTTGGATGTGTATATTCGGAGGATTATAAATCAGCGTACCATATTGTTGGGAATTCAATGGAAGATTTAAAACGTATTATGCGTTCAAAGTATTTTCAAAGTGATACAAGTGGCATTTTTAAGCTGGTGAAGCAATTACTGGATGATAAAAAAAAGGTTTTATTTTGCGGAACGCCTTGTCAAGCCGCAGCACTGACAAATTATTTACCAAAAGAGTATGATGACTTGACCATTTGTGATTTTATTTGCCGAGGTATTAATTCACCAAAGGCTTTTAGAGCCTATATCGAAAGTTTGGAGCATAAATATAAATCAAAAGTTTCCCTTGTGCATTTGAAAAATAAGAATCATGGGTGGCGGGCACTTGGCACTTATATGGAGTTTCAGAATGGACAGACATATTTTCGAAATAAAGCCAATGATCCTTGGGTAAATGGATACATATCAGGTAATTTATATATGCGTAAATGTTGTAGCCATTGTAAATTTAAAAAAATTCCACGTGTCAGCGACATTTCTCTGGGAGATTTTTGGGGTATTAAAGGTTCGAAAGAAGATATGAAAAAAGGAATTTCGTTAGTTATGATAAATTCAGAAAAAGGGATGACACTTTTTAATTCAGTTAATTCTCAAATCCATAAAGAGCGAAACACATTGGAAAAAGCAATAGAGGGGAATCGTTGTATTATAGAATCTGCACCAATGGGAAAACAGCGGTATGAATTCTTTGAGTGCGTTGATAAGGAGCATTTTGAATCGTTAGTATGGCGTCTCTTGGGACAGAGCAAATGGAGACAATGCATGAGAACTATAAAGTATAATTTAAGCAGAATAAAGGAAAACTTACAGAATATTAAAGTCTGTAATAAGAACCAATAAGATTTGTTTGGCTAGTGAGTTTAACAAGCTAGTCGAACATTTTTTTATGAACCTAAAAAGGAGGATAATATGAACATTGCATTATTAACAGCGGCTGGTGGCGGAACAAGAATGAAACAGGATATTCCTAAACAATTTATTCATATAGATAATAAACCAATCATAATTTATACTTTGGAGGTGTTCCAGCAACATCCTGGGATTGATAAAATAATAGTGGTTACATTGGAAGCTTGGATGGATGTTTTAAACGCATATGCAAAGCAGTTTAATATTTCAAAATTGGAATGGATTGTAAAAGGAGGAGAAACAGGACAAGAGTCTATTTATTTGGGCCTAGAGGAAGTTATCAAACATTGTAAAGAAGACGATGTTATTATGATTCATGATGGAAACAGGCCACTTGTATCTAGTGAAATTTTATCAGATAGCTTAGCAACATTTAAAAAATATGGGAGTGCTGTTGCAGCAATACCTTGTACAGAAGCTGTGTTTGAAAGCGATAATGCAACTTCCTCAGTGGTCAGTATACCGCGAGAACGTTTGATGAGAACACAAACACCTCATACATACAGGTTGGGAGAACTTTTATCTGCACACAAGGAAGCAATGGAAAAAAATATTATTAACACAGCGGCATCTTGTGTATTGATGCAAAAGTTAGGGAAAACAATATATTTTTCTAAAGGTTCTGAAAAAAATATTAAGATTACAACAATGGATGATATACCAATTTTTCAATCCTTGATACATTGTAAGTTGGAATCATGGTTTAAATAATGGTATGGGGAGGTTCTATGCTATATTCATTTGAATATATGAAGGATATACAGAGAAGTATTAGAAACATTGAGTTAGAAGCATTGAAAGAAAAAAATATATTAATAACAGGGGCTGCTGGTTTAATTGGCTCAGCATTAGTAGATATATTGCTTTATTTAAATAAAAAACATGGGTATAGGACACAAATTTATGTTGCCGTTAGAAATTTAGAAAAGGCAAGATTACGTTTTAACTCAAGTTGGGCCAGTGATTCATTAATTTATTTATATTATGATGCAAATAAAAAAATTGATTTCAAGGTAAAGCCAGATTATATTATTCATGCTGCAAGTAATGCTCATCCTAAGGTATTTGGATTGGAACCCGTAGAGACTATGACAGCCAATACAAGGGGGATGTATAATATAATGGAATACGCGTTTTTGCATAATGTAAAAAGAGTGCTTTATATTTCATCAAGTGAAATTTACGGAAAAAAAACGACGGATGGTTTATATAACGAATCAGATTATGGATATATTGATTTGTTATCATCGCGTTCCTGTTATCCCATTAGCAAAAGAGCTGCAGAAACAATGTGTGTGTCATTTTTGAAAGAATATGGATGCGATGTTGTTATTGTAAGGCCAGGTCATATCTATGGGCCAACACAGACTAAAGAAGATTCAAGAGCATCGGCACAGTTTTTAAGAGAAGCTTCTGAAAGAAAAGATATTGTTATGAAAAGTGCCGGGATGCAACTTCGCTCTTATTGCCATTGTTTGGATTGTGCTACTGCTATTTTTGTTGCTTTGTTAAGAGGAGAAACCGGTAAGGCATATAATATCTCAAATCATGATTCGATCGTTACAATTAGACAATTTGCAGAAATTTGCTCATCATATGTGGGTAGACAACTGCTTTTTGAATTGCCTTCATCAGAAGAAATATCAACTTATAATAAAATGGAATGTTCTGCTTTGAATTCAAAATTGCTGGAAGAATTGGGCTGGAGTGGAACCTGGGATTTATACAATGGAATAGCTGAAAGTATTGACAGAATCAGAGAGCGTATTTGAGTGTATTATATGTATAATACTTGAAGCATAGTATTATCCCTATTCGATAAAACGTCTTTCCATTTTCACGTCTGATATCCGATTATTTGGCCGATCTTCGATCAAAAGTTTTTGATTTTGGTAGTCGTATTCTTTTGCCGTCGCAATCACTACCATGACATCTCTGGCAGCCAATGAAAAAAACGAAGAAAAGAGACAGAACTCACCTAAAAACAATTAAGCGAAAAGTCGGGAGTGAGTCTGGGGTCTGTAAAGTGGTTTGAAGCCATCGGTGAAATTTTTCATCATTCTTAAGTAAAACTGGCGATTGCCCTTGGGTATGAGGCATGAAAGAAATTCTCTCAGTAGCAGATAAAATTGACCTCGCTCAAGATAAATCAAAGCATAAAGCGGATACAATACATGAGATTGTTTAACAGGAAATAGGAGATTCTAAAAAGCAATCAGATCATCGTAGATTAATGCGACATTTGCTTAGGTAGTGTTCGTGAAAGTTCTTTTTCGAATACTACCTGAACTATTACCTAAATAATACTCTGCAGTAGGAATACCTCCCTTTCTTCTCTTACAATCCTCCCTCTACTACGCAATTCTTTTCATACAGATAGTTTTCTGCCTGTCCAGTCATCCGCCATATCATTTGCGTCGGATGCTCTTATAGCTGTAGTGAAACATTCACTTCCCGGCTTTTTCCGGCATTCAGCAAGGACATTCAACAACAATCAACTAAATCAACCAATTTAATTAAAGCGAATTAATCCTCGGAAACCTCGATTGACTGTGCAATATCAATTTGTTATACTTTGGAAAAGAGCACATGGTAAATATGCTAAAGGTAGCCTTTAGGCATGTCCACAGAGCCATTTTCCTGGGAGGAAAGGCGGCTTCAATGCCCTGCTGTTCGACGGATAGAAGTTTAGAGGAAGATTATCTGGTTCCTCTGCTATAGAATCGTTTACTCGGAATATAGATGGTTCTTTGCGTCAAGTCAGCAGGGATATCAGAAAGGCAGAGCGGCGTAACGGGCGCTATCGATTGATATGTGGGGAAGAAAACCGTAAAAACACAATGCCGCAGCGGATCATGGGATGTGATTACGCTGCCTATGAAGAACAGATTCGAACCCTAGTGCATCAAAATAAGACAACGGGCAAAATATACCGGAAGACTCGGCAGTCCCAACTGTTTCCAGAAATTCAGGAAAAATCCCCCCTCCCTCTTGCCAGTTCCCCCAAAAAATGCTATATTCTACTAGACTGACAAACTATGCCCAAATCTCGCCCTATATCAGACTGCAGCGGATTTCAGTAATCAAAACAGGGCATATTTTTTAATAGAAGCAGTGTAGTTCGGCCTACACCCATCACAATAATCACAACCCAAAGAAAAGAGGAACCCACCCATGGCAATAGTTGACCAAAGCAAAATCAGAAATTTCTGCATCATCGCCCACATTGATCACGGCAAGTCAACCCTTGCAGACCGAATCATAGAGAAAACCGGCTTACTTACCAGCAGGGAGATGCAGTCCCAGGTACTTGATAACATGGACTTAGAGCGTGAGCGTGGAATCACGATCAAGGCCCAGGCAGTCCGTACCGTATATACATCGAAAGACGGAGAAGAGTATATCTTCAACCTCATCGATACCCCAGGCCATGTCGATTTCAACTACGAGGTATCGAGGAGCCTCGCAGCCTGCGACGGAGCGATTCTTGTTGTAGACGCCGCACAGGGAATTGAGGCCCAGACGCTGGCCAATGTATACCTTGCCCTCGACCACAACCTGGATGTATTTCCGGTAATCAATAAAATTGACCTTCCAAGTGCGGAACCGGATCGTGTTGCCGCAGAGATAGAAGACGTAATCGGAATCGAGGCCCATGATGCCCCGAGAATTTCAGCTAAAATTGGTTTAAACATTGACGAGGTCCTGGAACAAATCGTCACAAAGATTCCTGCTCCCCAGGGAGACGCGGCGGCGCCGCTTCAGGCATTGATTTTCGACTCCCTCTATGACTCCTACAAAGGCGTCATCGTATTCTGCCGGATTAAGAATGGAAGTGTCCGCAAAGGCACCCAGATTAAGATGATGGCGACCGGAGCCAAGGCAGACGTGGTGGAGGTAGGCTACTTCGGAGCCGGCCAGTTCATTCCCTGTGAGGAACTGGAAGCCGGTATGGTAGGCTATATCACGGCCAGCATCAAGAATGTCAGGGATACGATGGTGGGTGATACGATCACCGATGCGCAGAATCCCTGCAAAGAACCCCTCCCGGGATATAAAAAAGTGACCCCGATGGTTTACTGCGGTCTCTATCCGGCCGACGGTGCAAAATACCCGGATCTCAGGGATGCACTGGAAAAATTACAGTTAAATGATGCCTCCCTGTTCTTTGAACCGGAGACTTCCATTGCGCTCGGTTTTGGTTTCCGCTGCGGTTTCCTTGGCCTTCTGCACCTGGATATTATCGAAGAACGTCTGGAACGGGAATATAACCTGGATTTGGTGACGACGGCTCCGGGCGTTGTATACCGTGTCCACAAGACGAACGGAGAGATGATGGAGCTTACCAATCCGTCCAACCTTCCCGACCCATCCGAGATAGAATATATGGAAGAACCCATTGTATCGGCAGAAATCATGGTAACGACGGAATTTGTCGGTGCTATTATGACGTTGTGCCAGGAACGCCGCGGAGTCTATCTGGGAATGGAATATATTGAGGCGACAAGGGCGCTTTTGAAGTATGAACTTCCCCTCAACGAGATTATTTATGATTTCTTTGACGCCCTCAAATCGCGCTCCCGCGGATATGCGTCCTTTGACTATGAGCTGAAGGGCTACGAACAGTCCAAGCTTGTAAAACTGGATATCCTTGTGAACCGCGAGGAAGTCGATGCCCTTTCATTTATTGTATTCGAAGGTTCGGCTTATGAGCGGGGCAGAAGAATGTGCGAGAAACTGAAGGACGAGATTCCGAGACACCTTTTCGAGATTCCGATTCAGGCGGCCGTGGGCGGCAAAATTATTGCCAGGGAGACAGTCAAAGCGATGAGAAAAGACGTTCTTGCCAAATGTTATGGAGGCGATATCTCACGTAAGAGAAAGCTTCTGGAAAAACAGAAGGAAGGCAAGAAGAGAATGCGCCAGATCGGAAACGTGGAAATTCCGCAAAAGGCATTCATGAGTGTGCTGAAGCTGGACGAGGAATGATGTTCCGGCAAAAATCATTAAACAATCAGGCGGGAACAATGGAAAATAACACCCCATTAGAACTATATATCCACATCCCATTCTGCGTTAAAAAATGTCTGTACTGCGACTTCCTTTCCTTTGCGGCGGACGAAGTGACCAGAAAAAAATATGTGGAGCAGTTGATTAAGGAAATAGAAACATGCGGGACCAGAATAACCGGGCGGGACGCTGACGCGGCCTTCCCGGTGATTTCTGTGTTTATAGGAGGGGGGACTCCGTCTTCTCTCTGCCCGGAGCAGATTTGCGCTGTTATGAACGCGGTAAAGGAAAATTTCAGACTATTGCCGGATGCCGAAATCACCATCGAAGCCAATCCCGGTACACTCGACAATAAAAAACTCAGAGCTTACAAAAACTCCGGAATCAACCGGTTAAGCCTCGGCCTTCAGTCGGCCAATCCAGGCGAACTGAGGGAGCTCGGACGAATCCATTCCTGGAACGAATTTCTTGAGAGTTACCGTTTAGCCAGAGAAGCAGGCTTTGATAATATTAATGTTGATTTGATGTCGGCACTGCCGGGACAGAGCTTTGAATCTTATGCGGATACACTGGAATGTGTCGCGCTCCTGGAACCGGAACACATCTCTGCATACAGTCTTATCATAGAGGAAGGCACTCCGTTTTATGATAAATATTCGGGCAGGGCAGAAGCTCTTCCGGATGAGGAAGAAGACCGCAGAATGTATCACCACACAAAAGAATATCTGGCGGAAAAAGGTTATCACCGGTATGAGGTATCAAACTACGCCAGGCCGGGCAGGGAATGTATCCACAATGTGGGATATTGGACCGGGGTCAGCTATCTGGGAATCGGTCTGGGAGCTTCCTCACTGATGGAAGGACAACGTTTTTCCGCCATCAGAGAGATGAATAATTATCTGGATCTTAGCAGGGAAGAGCTGGCGGAGGGCCGCCAGTACGAAAACCGGGAAATCCTCACGGAACAGGATGAGATGGAAGAATTCATGTTTCTGGGTCTTCGGCTTACGGAAGGGATTGCCGCAAAAGATTTTAAAAAGCGTTTCGGCTTAAATATAGAAGAAATATATGGAATGACCATTGGGAAACTGATGGAGGACGGCCTGATGGAAATGACGGGAACAAAAGAGGACAGAAGGTACAGGCTGAGTGAATTTGGGCTGGATGTCAGCAACTGTGTACTGGCTGAATTTCTGTTGTAGCGGAAATCTTTCGTTACCATTAAAATCACTGCGCGATAGCCGGCTGCCACTACCTTTTCGCACAGTCAGCGCAGCAAATGCGCAGACCTGACTGAATTGTTACCGGCACGCCGCTTTTTGGCAGGGGGTGGACAGTAACCAGCAGCAATCTTTACAAGTATCAGTGTATTTGTTATTATAGATTGAGTTTCACTGTATCATTAACAGTACTGCAATAAGAGCAATATGGAAGAGAAATAAAGAAGAGAAATAAAGAAGAGTAATAAAAAGAGTTTCATCTGGGAGGAAATGAGTAATGGAAATCACAATGACGCACTATCTGATTGTTTGTCCCCTGGTTTTTCTGGCGGGACTGCTGGATTCAATCGCAGGAGGGGGCGGACTGATTTCCCTCCCGGCCTTTATGATTGCCGGAGTGCCTCCACACATGGCCCTTGGAACAAATAAGATGTGTTCTACAATGGGAACCTCCATGGCTACATACCGTTTTGCAAAGAATGGCTACATTCACCTGAAAAAGGTAATCTGGTTCATTGCGGCGGCATTGGTTGGCTCTACGATCGGTTCCAACCTGACCCTCTTAATGAATGAAAAGATAGTGGAGTACATGATGATTGCCGTGCTTCCCATTGTCGCTTTCTATGTGCTTCGCAATAAGAGGATGGGAGATGACTCGCAGGCAGGGACGATACCGGCCAAAAAGTCATTTATCATTGCGGCTGCAGCGGCTTTGGTAGTCGGGACTTATGACGGTTTCTATGGTCCGGGAACAGGAACCTTTTTAATTCTCATTCTTACGGGCGCCGCAAAATATACGATGAAAGAGGCAGCGGGGACAACAAAGGCCATCAACCTTTCTTCCAATGTTGCGGCTATCGTCACATTCATCATAAACGGGAAAGTATTATATCCCCTTGGTCTGGCAGCAGGCCTGTGCAGCATTGTGGGAAATTACATCGGTTCCGGCCTGGTGCTCTCGAACGGTCAGAAAATCGTGCGTCCGGTGGTACTGATTGTACTGACCATCCTCTTTGGTAAAATTTTACTGGGAGGATGACACAGACGGAATGACACACGGAATGACACACGGAATGACACGGGCGGGATGACACAGGTAGTCAGTACGTAACAGATGAAGTTACTGTTCACGGGTAGTATCCCGCGAGGTGTTTCGTGTGCATTTTGCACGAAAATCCCGAGTTACACGGCACGACGCGGTGAAAAGTAAATTTTTCACCACAATCAACGGCGTTTTCTGCCGTTTCTGTGCATCGCGGAGCGTGTTACTGGCCGCAGAACTGCGCTTTTTGGCAGGGCTGCGAACAGTAACCGGTTGACATGAATTTGATATTTGGCATATAAACAGCAAACAAAAAAGAACGGATATAACGGAGTAAAATCCGGCGTATTTATGGAGGAAATCTTATGAAGTGGAAGAAATTCACCCTGACGACTACGACCGAGGCCGTAGATTTAATTAGCTGTGCCTTCGATGAAATCGGAATCGAGGGTATTGAAATCGAGGATAATATTCCTCTTACGGAAAAAGAGACAAAAGGGATGTTCATCGATATACTCCCGGAGCTGCCTCCCGACGAAGGAATAGCGAAAGTCAGCTTTTATCTGGACGATGATGCCGATGTACCGGGCATGCTTGAAAAAGTAAATGAAGCGCTGGAAGAATTGAAAATGTTTACCGACCTGGGCGCATGTACAATCGAGGCATCCGAAACAGAGGACAAAGACTGGATTAACAACTGGAAACAGTATTTTAAACCATTTACAGTGGATGATATCCTGATTAAGCCAACCTGGGAGACGATTCCTGAGGAGCATAAGGACAAGCTGCTGATTCAGATTGATCCGGGAACTGCTTTCGGCACAGGTATGCATGAGACGACCCAGCTGTGCATCCGCCAGCTTCGTAAATACACAGGCAGTGACACGAAGGTTCTGGATGTGGGGACAGGAAGCGGAATTCTGGGCATCACCGCTTTGAAACTCGGGGCGAAAGAGGTATTCGGAACCGATCTCGACGAGAACGCCATCACGGCAGTGGGAGAAAATCTTGAGGCAAACGGTATCCCGGCCGGATTATTTACCGTTCTTCAGGGAAATATCATCGATGATAAAGAGGTACAGGACGCCGCAGGTTATGAGTACTACGATGTGGCGGTTGCCAATATTCTGGCTGATGTTATTATTATGCTCCAGAAGGAAATCCCGGTTCATATAAAAAAAGGTGGAATTTTTATTACCTCCGGTATCATTAATATGAAGGAAGAGGCGGTCAAAGAGGCTTTTGCAGCCAACAGCGCCTTTGAAATCATTGAGGTGACCTATCAGGGAGAGTGGGTATCCATAACGGCGCGTAAGAAATAGGTAACAGTTCATGCTGTCTGAACTGACACAGAATATAGAGGAAAAACATGTATCATTTTTTTGTTGAACAGGAACAGATAGGGGAAGGCGTAATTGCGGTTACCGGACCCGATGTAAATCATATAAAGAATGTACTCCGGATGAAGCCGGGAGAACGGGTTCTTATCAGTGCTAAGGCCGGCGGTGATTATCTGTGTGTAACAAAAGAACTGGCACAGGACAAGATCCTGTTTGGAATACTGGAGAAGAGTGAGAGTGAAATGGAGCTGCCTGCCAGAATCCACCTGTTTCAGGGGCTTCCCAAAGGTGATAAAATGGAGCTGATTATCCAGAAGGCCGTTGAGCTTGGCGCATTCAGAATCATTCCGGTTGAGACAAAACGGGTAGTGGTGAAGCTTGATTCGAAAAAAGAAGAGGCGAGGATAAAGCGATGGAACGCGATATCTGAGAGTGCGGCGAAACAGTCAAAACGGAGCATCATACCGGAAGTAACAGGAGTTGTTAAATACAAGGATGCTCTGCAGATGGCAGAAGACTTTGGACTTAAAATGATTCCGTACGAATGCGCAAAGGGAATGGAGGAGACCAGACGGCTTCTTCAGACCGCGGAAGCGGGAATGGATATTGCCATATTTATCGGACCGGAAGGCGGCTTTGAAGAAGAAGAGATACGGCAGGCAGGGGAGAGGGGAGTCAGCCCTGTCTCGCTCGGCAGGAGAATTTTAAGGACAGAGACAGCGGGCTTGTGCGTTTTGTCGGCCCTGATGATTTCTCTGGACCGTTAGACGTCCATAAAGCAGAAAGAGGAAGAAAAATGGAAGCTTATTTTGATAATTCGGCTACTACGCAGGTTTTTGACTGCGTAAAAGACGCGGTAGTAAATGCCATGACCATGGACTACGGGAATGCGGCCGCCCGCCATATGAAGGGCGTTGAGGCAGAAAAGATTATAAAAGAAGCCAGAAGAGAGATAGCCAATTCACTGAAGGTTCAGGAAAAAGAAATCCTGTTCACATCAGGAGGGACAGAATCGAACAACCTGGCGCTGATTGGGACGGCCCTGGCGAATCAGAGGACAGGAAAACATCTGATTACAAGCGCGGTGGAACATCCGTCCGTATATAATACAATGGCCTGGCTGGAGGAACAGGGCTTTGAAATTACCTATCTTCCAGTTGATTCCTTTGGCTGCATTTCCCTGGCGGAGCTTGAGGAGGCGGTAAGGGAAGACACGATTTTGGTATCCATAATGTACGTTAATAATGAAATCGGCGCTGTGGAGCCGGTGGAGGAGATTGCCCGCTGCATTAAGAATAAAAACCCAAAAACCTATTTTCATGTGGATGCAATTCAGGCATACGGCAAATTTCAGATACGCCCTAAAAAGCAGGGGATTGATTTGCTGTCGGTAAGCGCTCATAAGATACACGGTCCGAAGGGAATCGGTTTTTTATATATTGATGAAAAAGTAAAAATCCGGCCCATTGTATTCGGTGGAGGTCAGCAGAAGGGGATGCGCTCCGGGACGGAGAACGTGCCGGGCTGTGCCGGACTGGGGGCAGCCGTAAAGGAGATTTATAAAAATCATGGGGAGCGGGTTGAGAAGCTGTATACACTGAGGGAACGCCTGATTGCCGGGCTGAAGACAATCGATGGTGTGACGATTAACGGGCATGAGGACAGACAAAATGCTCCCCAGGTGGTCAGTGCAAGCTTTGAAGGAATAAAAAGCGAGGTGCTGCTCCATGCGCTTGAGGACAGGGGAATTTATGTGTCATCCGGTTCAGCCTGCTCCTCGAACCATCCGGGGGTGAGCGGAACGCTGAAGGCGATTGGCGTAAAAAAAGAATTGCAGGATTCCACACTGCGTTTCAGCTTCGGCGCATTCAATACGGAAGAAGAGGTTGATTATGCAGTAGATGTGTTGAAAGAACTGCTGCCCGTACTGAGACGTTACAGAGCCAGATAAGGTTACCATTTAACAGATAAGGAAACAGAGAGGAAATATAAACATATGGTACGTTCATTTTTAATAAAGTACGCGGAAATTGGGGTAAAAGGCAAGAACCGCTATATTTTTGAAGACAAGCTGACTTCCCACATCCACCATTCCCTGAAACGTCTGGACGGAGATTTCTCCGTTATCAAGGAGTCGGGAAGGATTTATGCTCATGCATCTTCGGAGTTCGACTATGATGAGGTGGTATCGGCTCTTCAGTGTGTGTTCGGAATTGCAGGTATCTGTCCGATGGTGCAGATAGAAGATAAAGGATATGAGGATTTAAAGGAACAGGTCTTGAAATTTATTGACGAGACGTACCCCGATAAAAATTTCACATTCAAGGTGGATACGAGAAGGGCCAATAAACAGTACCCCCACACGTCGGATCAGATTAACCGCGATTTGGGAGAAATCATTCTGGAGACATATCCTGAGACAAAGGTGGATGTGCATCATCCCGACGTACTTCTCCACGTGGAGATCAGGGGAAAAAATATAAACCTTTACTCCCTGGTAATCCCAGGCCCGGGCGGAATGCCGGTGGGAACGAACGGCAAGGCTATGTTGCTTTTGTCGGGCGGAATCGACAGCCCGGTGGCCGGATATATGATTGCGAAGAGGGGGGTGACGATAGAAGCCACTTACTTCCATGCTCCGCCGTATACAAGTGAGAGAGCCAAACAGAAGGTGATAGACCTGGCGAAGCTCGTATCCAGATACTCGGGACCAATCAAGCTCCATGTAGTGAATTTTACTGATATCCAGCTTTATATCTATGATAAATGCCCTCATGAGGAACTGACGATTATCATGCGCCGGTATATGATGAAGATTGCGGAGGAGCTGGCTAAGAAAGACGGCTGTCTCGGCCTTATCACGGGAGAGAGTATCGGACAGGTAGCTTCTCAGACGGTGCATTCGCTGGCTGTAACCAATGAAGTGTGTACACTTCCCGTATTTCGTCCTGTTATCGGATTTGATAAGCAGGAGATTGTGGATATATCACAGAAAATCGGAACATTTGAGACGTCCATTGAGCCGTTCGAGGACTGCTGTACGATTTTTGTTGCAAAGCATCCTGTTACAAAGCCAAACCTGGATTTGATAAAGAAGTCGGAAACAAAACTGGAAGAAAAAATTGATGAAATGTTGAAACAGGCTGTTGAAACAGCCGAGATTATACGGTGTTGAGAAAACGGGAGTCCGGATTTTGGGACTCCCGCTTAGGAAAGACTATGTTGAATGGGACGTGCTTTTCAGCGTTAAAACAGGGCGTATTTGTTTAAACGATATATGGTGCTAAAATTGTGAGAATGTCATTGATCTCTGTTTCGGAATGGATGTTCAGGTCGATAGGCTTGGACAAATCCAGGCTGAATATACCCATAATCGATTTGGCATCGATTACGTATCTGCCGGATACAAGGTCAAAATCGACATTAAATTTTGCTAAATCGTTTACAAAAGATTTAACTTTATCAATTGAATTTAAAGAAATACGAACTGTTTTCATGAAAAAACCTCCTCTTGCTGCTATGTTATTTCAGCTCTTATGCTGGTAAAATACTAACTCTATACTACCGGGATATGGAGCAAAAGTCAAGAGAGAGATTGTATGAAATCAGGAACTTTAAAGCTAAGGAGAATGACAATGAGAAAAGCAGCACTGCACAACCTGGGATGCAAGGTAAACGCTTACGAGACGGAAGCCATGCAGCAGCTCCTGGAAGATGCCGGCTATGAAATCGTGCCTTTTAAGGATGGGGCCGATGTATATATAATCAATACATGTTCCGTAACTAATGTTGCGGACAAAAAATCAAGGCAGATGCTTCACCGGGCAAAGAAAATGAATCCTGATTCCGTAGTGGTTGCCGTGGGCTGCTATGTCCAGGCAGCGAAAGAGGATCTGGAGAAAGACATGGCGGTGGATTTGATAATTGGAAATAACAAGAAAAAAGATCTGGTGGGTCTTCTGGAACGATATTTTGCAGATCGGGACGACAGGGAGGAAGTGATCGATATCGCGGCAACCGGTGAGTATGAGGAACTTCATATCCGGAAAATCGCAGATCATACAAGAGCCTTTATTAAAGTGCAGGACGGCTGCAACCAGTTCTGCAGCTATTGCATCATCCCATATACCCGTGGCCGGGTGAGAAGCCGGGCGATAGGGGATGTAGTGAAGGAGGTGGAAGGGCTTGCGGCGGCCGGGTATAAAGAAATTGTTCTTACCGGAATCCATCTCAGTTCCTACGGCGTCGATTTTCCGGAGGAGAAGAGGGAAAATCTTCTGAGTCTTATCACCTGTCTGGATAAAATCCAGGGAATTGAAAGAATCCGCCTCGGTTCCCTGGAACCGCGAATCATAACGGAAGAATTTGTTTCGGCTCTGGCCGGTCTTAAGAGCATTTGCCCTCATTTCCATCTGTCCCTCCAGAGCGGGTGCAATGCAACGCTTGCAAGGATGAACCGCCATTACACTGCGCAAGAGTATCTGGAGCGCTGTGTCATCCTGAGAAAGCACTTTGATAATCCGGCGATCACGACGGATGTGATTGTTGGATTTCCGGGGGAGACCGTGGAAGAGTTTGATGAGACGAAAAGATTCCTTGAGACGGTCCGTTTTTATGAAATGCATATCTTTAAATATTCCAAGCGGGAGGGCACCAGGGCCGCAGTCATGGAAAATCAGGTCCCGGAGCAGGATAAGTCGGTCCGCAGCGATATTCTCCTAACATTGGAACATAAGATGTCGGATGAATACCGTGAGTCATTTCTCGGGAAAGAGACGGAGGTGCTGCTGGAAGAAAAGGTCGTGATTGGCGGACAGGCCTATATGATGGGACATACACGGCAATATGTAAAGGCGGCAATACCGTTTGAGGAAGGGCTTAAGAATACAACTGTAAAAGGAAGGCTGACGGAGAAGCTGTCGGATGAGATTTTGCTTTTGAAATGAGGATTTAGTTAAGCAGGTGAGGACGCCGCCGGTACGGCCAGCGGACGGGGTGGTGGGTGGTGTATATGAGTCTTTCGTCCCGGGGGAAGATTGTCGTGGTATGGGGCTGCGGGCGAAGATAAAGTCTGCGGAGCACGCTCCCGCTCTGTGAAATGCATCACGCTGCTAAGCTCGGCAGGACCTCGCTAATCAGCGATGGATTTCAACGGCATCCGCAGACTTTA
>Ga0129310_1000741_pt1 | contig 35166 bp, 30 predicted proteins | sample Go1ome_2_FD_94433 | JGI IMG/M metagenome (GOLD analysis project Ga0129310, IMG submission 94433) | Western lowland gorrila individual fecal microbial communities from Wisconsin, USA - Go1022A metagenome | ecosystem: Host-associated > Mammals > Digestive system > Large intestine > Fecal | place... | reverse complement strand
TTAACCTTGTCCACCGTGATTCACGTTCGTGAACATGTCCTTTCAGGGCCGATATAGCTCAGTTGGTAGAGCAGCGCATTCGTAATGCGAAGGTCGTAGGTTCGACTCCTATTATCGGCACCAGTTAAATCAATCAGTTACATAAAAACTCTCATCTGCTTACAGCATTGATTTTTTCAATGTAACTGCTGATGTAAGTAAATTCCCTCAACAAAAATCAACGTTATCTTGCAGCCAACTGTCGTAGCGGTGACTTGGCTTCATCGCCCAGTCTTGCGCAGTTCCACCACCAATTTCAGATGTTAGCCTGCTGGATTAGTTGCTCGATCTGTTTTAGTGCTGCATCGCGGCCTGTCACTATGCGTTCAATACTGGTCGAGCAAGTTAGCTCGCTATGCTCGGTTAATACTTCAGCTTCTGTTTGCATGCTCGTTTGTCCATAAAAAGCAAACGCGCCCACCAGGTAATGGCAGGCGCATTATGTAATAAGTAAACAAGGGAGAAAGATCAGGAATGTAATTCGGGAAGGTTGTACGCAATATTTACCGTACTGCATTGTTACGGCTTTGCCGCAATAAGCCAGTTGCCTGCCGCGCTCGCAAAATATCAACGGCCCGAAGATAAGGAGATTGTTCCTGCCAGTTAAATCCCTTCCTGTCGATACGAACCAGTTCGTATTTTTCCACCAGAAAATTAACGGCATCAGCCAGCGTGATACCGGCATCAATGTGTTCTTGAATCACAGTTTCATCACTGAATGGCGTGTCGTTCAGTGCCAGACCATAGTGCTGTTCCAGCAGTCGGGTCAGCAGCATTTGCCAGACAGCTACAGGTGACAGACAGGGCTTTGCCGCCCGCGAAGTTGCTGCAGGTTGAGGTTTCATGTTTGCTCTCGTGAAATTAGTTAGCGCAGAGTGGGGTAAACGGCGATGTATACGTAGCCGCAACTGCCAAGGGTATCGGCTTCGCAGGTGAAACCGTTGTGATACAGGATGACGCAGTGGGCATGGCGAGGGTTCATTTCACCAGTAGTCAGCATCGATTCCATCTGACTGATAAAATGTGGAAATGCCACATCCAGCTTAAGACATTCGTCGTCACTAAACTTACCGGTGATATTGGCCCGGTCAGCCAGGTAGTGCAGCCGGTTGCCCTCCTGCACCAGACGTGCTCCCAGGCGCGGCGTGACATCCCGCTGCAGGCCCCAAGTGATGTTGCTCATTACAGTTCTCCACTATTGTCAGTTCAGGGTGATACTCATCAGGCAGGCGTAAGGCCCGTTGCGGTCCTGGCGGCGTTCGGCATATACCGCCAGGACTCCTGTGATATCCGGAACTTCCCTGCCAGTGTAATGACAGACGCTACCGTGCCACTGGTATTTGCCGGTGCAGTAGCGAAAAATTCGGGACTCAGGATGCTGGCGGTATATCGTCATTGCCCGGCGTTTACTGATAATTTTCATGTAACACCTCACAGCAGACCGTGTTCTGCGAACGAATAGATTTGCCTGCCACCAACAATCAGATGGTCAGGGACACGAATATCCACCAGTTGAAGTACCTGAACCAGTCGCTGCGTGAGGGCTTTGTCAGCCTGGCTGGGTGTCGTCTCGCCGGAGGGATGGTTATGCGCCAGTATCACCGCCGCCGCATTGAAGTGCAGGGCACGCTTGACCACTTCCCGGGGATGGACCTCAGTGCGGTTAATCGTGCCACTAAAGAGCGTCTCATGGGCGATAAGCTGGTTCTGATTATCCAGATACAGCACCCGGAACTCTTCCCGCTCAAGTGCGGCCATATGCAGTCGCAACCACTCCCGAACGGCATGAGTGGAGGTGAAGGCGACCCCAGGCTCATGCAGGTGCCTGTCCAGAGCCCTGAGTGCCCGCTGAATGAGACGCCGGTCCTGTGGCGACATCTCGCCGGGTAAAAAGGAAAGCTGTTTCATCCGTTGTTCCTCCGTTCAGTCGATGATGCGCAGAATGGCGTGAGCTTCAGGATGCTGCAGGGCATAGTCCCGCAGGCGGTAATAGTGTGCGATCATGGCATCGCATTCTGTACGGCAGGCATGATGGCTGTATTCAATCAGGCAGACAGCGATACCTGCAGCTTCCGCGCTCATATCAGCACTATTGCCGTTCATGCTGTTGAACAGATGCCATTTATCTTCACTGTCAGCATCAGGGGCCATAAACGCGCCGCCATTGCTGAGCGTGTAAAAGGACCAGATACCACCGCTGTACTCATCACAGAAGCGGTCCATCCAGGCGAAAATGCGGGGTTCCAGCGTTATCCATTGTGGGATAGCGCCAAAGTGCTGCGGCCAGAAGCGAATACGCTGTTCGTCGGGTACCTGCGCTACAGTTAGTTCAAATTTGGATTCGTTAGCGGGTACGAGGTCGTACTGTGTCGCTGTTGTCATGTAAATGTCTCCGTCAATAAAAAACGCCAGCGGCGATGGCTGGCGTGTGGGGTAATAAAGGATGGTCCGGGAGATGGTTGTCGTGAATGGGGTTTGTCAGTCGGTGAGTGACGACCTGCGGATGCCATAGCGCCGGATATATGAGTTGAGTCCTGCACCGGCATCGGGCTCAAAATTCCAGGTCCGCCAGGCCATGCCGCCATCATCGTCGCGCACAACCAAACGAAAATGCGTGTTCTGGTCATCTTCGATGGTGACGTTGTGGTACAGACTGATAATGACTTTGGCCTGCTGCCGGGTAAAAGAACCAGGTGGTAGTAACGGGGATTCAGGCATGTTGAAGGCCTTAAAAAGTAAAAAGCCCTGTTGCACATGTGCAACAGGGCTGGTCGAATGACTAATGTGAAAAGCCGTCAGGGTTGATCGAGACAATCCTGCCAGGTGATATCTTTTAGCGCATCGTGCAAGCCACGGGCACTGAACGGTTTCGATTCCCCTGACTGAAAGGCGGTGAAAGCCAGTGTGTCTTTTGCTCCTGTGTGCTTCAGTGCTTCAAAAGCCACCTGAGCCGGAACAGCCTCGCCCGGAAGCAGAGTTTCATTCTCAAGCGAGTATTTTTCATCGTTTATCAGAAGGTACACTTCGCTCATTCCTTCATCAGAGGTGGCGCGGTAATCCTCCTTCGGGAGCTGCCAGGCCACAACCATCTTTTTATTGCTGCAACTGATGGTCAGCTTCTCTCCGGCCTGATTGTCGCTGTTGAGCGCAAACTCCATGCCGCCCGTATTACCGTACCATTCGCCCCACTGTTGTTCGGTCACTGTTGCATGAGTGAAGGCCGGGGCCAGAAGAGACAGCAGGACAGGCAAACAGGGTTTAATTTTCATACTGTTATCCTTTTCAGTTCATTAGCGCTGGTTCAGTTTTTCTTTATACGCTTCTATCTGTGCCTTTAGCTGTGCCAGCGCAGCCGGGGCAATATCGGCGTCAACACGGATAAAATCCTCCTGAATTACGCTGAACTTCACCGGGAGCTCAAATTTGCTCGCACCTGGCCCGCGCAGAATGGCTGTTCCCGTTTGAGTGTTATCACTGACCGGCAGTGCATTCTCAATCATCAGGCATGACACATCTTCATGAATGGAATCCCATACTTTTTGACCAATAGCCCTGCAGGCGGCTGAGTGATATTGAGTAAGGTTCAGATGTGCCTTTTTCGCTTTATCGAACTCACTCTCTTTTTGTGGGTGGGCTTTGTAATAATCGAGCTTTTTCTGTAACTGCTCTTCCCGGCGCTTTTGCGCCTGCTGTTGATTGAGCTTATCAATCTCATCCGTGTCCGGACGTGCCGTAATGACACCGTCACTGAGGGTCATGCGGACCGGGTAGATATTGCCATTACTCAGGTTAGCAACCGCCAGATAACGGCCTTCAGATAAGGTTCTGGTGATATCGACTGAAACACAGGACTCCCGCGAATTGAGGTTCTCAAGCATATCGTTTACTGCCAGACAGCCTGATGCTTTGACCGTACTCTCCGGTGATGCAGCAAAGCTGGAGCCAGCAATCATTGCCAGCAGAGGTAATAATTTAATCAGTTTCATTTTTTTCCTTACTGAAATCAGATGAATAGTTTTTGTGAATACATAAATGCCCCGGATAATACCCACCGGTACATCAGTGGGCAGTGTCAGGGCAAGGAGTCGGCTGAATACCCCGATTTTTGACGATACTGGCGATAACAGCATCGGGCTCCTCTTTGCTGCCAGGTGGATAAAAAGCTGCGCTATTCCAGCCTGTTATCAGCCGGAACAAACGCAAGCAGTGACTGCTGAATAAATCGAAAATGGGGTAAAGCCTGAATGAACACCGGGTCTTCAGCCAGACGGCATAAATTGTCGTTACGTCTGAAAGACTCCTGCAGGGGTTGAACCAGATGAATTTCATCCAGGGTGAACACAGCAATATGTCCGTTATGCTCGGCAATCAGATACCAGGTCTGCTGGTGGATGAGTAACCGGCACGGAGCCAGTCGCTCGCAGCGCTGCCCGTCAGCAAGCAGCGTGACTTTTCTGCGGTCAGTAATTGCCTGAACCAGTCGCCAGAATGACAGAGGCTCTGACGGTGAGGACGCCGGGCTGGCAGGTGGTATAACGCATGGAGTTTCATCACACATCAACAACGCATTCACCAGTCGGCGGTCAAGGCCCGGAAAAAGCCCGGCCAGCCCGCTGCGGTGGGCAAAGATAAGCACATCAGGCACCATCTGCATCTCACTGCCAGCGGTGCGCAGGCGGCAATAGCCGGACTGATACTCAAGGTCGAGGTACATAAGACGTTCACGAAAATCCCGTCGCAGCGTGCGTACCGATACGCCAAACTCTGCCGCCAGCTTACGCACACTCAACGTTTCCCCGGCAACCAGGCGGCTGATTATCAGCGACAGCCTGACCGCCAGTCGGTCATGGCGACGTTCTGCCTGTGTCATGAGAAGTTCTCCGGGAAAGTTAACTGACTGAAAATGATGTGATTACTTTAAAGAGGGGCGAGGTCAGGGTATGGACACCACAGTAACTATTTTTCATTTCTGCAAATGTCAGCTGTGACGGGGGTTACAGACCATCCCCGGGGGAGTGAGGGCAGCGATTACGTCGCAATGCGGACAGGTGATGTCCGATATTAACAATGTGGTAACATCAAGCGGCTACTGCAGCTGCGTGAGCAGTGTTTCTGCCATCACCCAAAGCGCACGGTTAAGCTTCACATCCCCATCAATGCCACGCACAGCACGGGTATGCGTCCGTCCGCCTTTGGCATTACGGCCACTGAGGCCACCCTTAATCAGGTTCTCCTGCACACGCTGATAAGTGGTCCACAGGTCATTGCTCTCATCCTGCCAGCGGCGCGGGGAGAGTATCTGCGATTCAGTAACAGCCTGGTGGTCTTCACCAAAGCGATACGTCAGTGCGGCTTTTGCCAGTGCCTGCTGAGCAGGTGGTGATAGTATCAGCGACTGCATGGCATCCCGTTTCTCCTCCACACGGTCGAAAATCCCCAGCACCTCATAGGCCCCTTCAATCACCTGACTCACCACGTCCCCCTTATGTGGCACCCTTACCTCGCCAAACGACTCACCGCAGACAAGTCCATTTTGACACACAGCCCTGAACAGGCCCGGCAACATCTGGTACGAGCTGGTGCCATCATGGGAGTTGAGCAGAATAATTTCCGGCACCTGCTTACCGGTAATCTGCCCCTCCCGACGCAGGCGCAGCATATGCTTTGTATGTTCACGACGACCGGGGTCACGCACGCGGGTCTGACAGGCAAAGAACGGCTGGAAGCCCTCCTGCTGCAGGCTGTCCAGCAGAGAGATGGTGGGTATATATGTGTATCTTTCACTACGGGATGCGTGTTTGTCCTGGCTGAATACGCTGGGTACCACGCGAAACAGCTCTTCACGGGTTAACGGACGGTCACGACGAATAAGATTTGCAGCGCCAAAGTGCGAAGCCAGACGGGTCATAAGCAGACTCCTCATAACGGAAAACAAATAAAAGAAAACCCCGTCGCACAGGCGACAGAGCTCGGGAAAGAACAGGCAGGCGTTAAACGTTCAGAAGAAGAAATTCCAGACTGCCCTGGCGACCGACACCACGGTGTCGCGCACCGCGCGTATGACTGCCCGCACCGGAGCCGGTATCAGCGGCAGGGCACTCACCGTATCCAGCGCCGCGCCGACGGTTTCACCAAAATCGTCACGCGCTTTTTCCTGGACTGCTGTTGTGCGAAAGGGAGGCTGCAGTTGCGACACCACCGGGCTGCTGGCCTCGCGTGGCAGACACTTAATCATTCGTTCTGCCATCACCCGTAGTCCCCACTGCAGGCGGACCGACACGGCACACACCGGATACACGGGCTGGAACAGCTCGTGCAACAGGCAGATTTTGCGACTGATATTCCGCTTCTGCTCCGTGGATAACTGACCCCCACTGCTGGTGGGTTCAGCTTTATCTGACTGGCTGATGACAAACAGCACCTTATGCCGGAATGCCTCCCCAATCACCTGATGATAAAAATGCTCATCCACCGCCAGCGCCCGGTCATCAGCCTTAATCAGCCACAGCACCAGGTCGAGCCGGGGAAGCTGTTCGCGGTACAGCGCAGCATACTCGGTATCGCGAACGCCACTTTCCCCCACGCCGGGCAGGTCCACGAGGGTCATATAACGCTCACCGACCTGGAGACGAAAGCGCAGCGGTTCACGGGTACAGGCTGCCACATCGCTGACCGGAGATACTTCGCCGACAAACAGGGCATTGCAAAGGCTACTCTTGCCCGCCCCGGTTTTACCCATAATGCCGATCACTGGCTCGTAGTGAGCAAGCTGGTTTATCTGTTGCAGAATACGCTCTGATGCCCACTGCGGCAGCCCAGAAAGCGATTGCTGCAATGACTGAAAACCTTCAGATTTTTTCATCACTGCTCCTCTGAAATGAAAACAAAAACGGCAGAACTATCAGGTTCTGCCGTTAATTAGGTATGTTCAGAAGAATGATATATATCTGAATATTTTTATAAGTTACCGATACAGATTAGTAATCTACTTAAAACAATAAGTAACCTAAAAACTTTTGGTGTATAACTAATATCGCCATGACTCTCTAAGCCATTCAGCACGTTGTAAAATGCCCGGAATTGCATTTGTGGTCCAGAATTCAAACGATACCCAGCCACTACTCATTCCACCGTGGCTAAAGCGTTTTACAAAAACCCCATGCTCGGTTGAAAAGGTCGCATTCATTATAGACTGAGCTGAGTTGAGTAAAATCGTTTCGAGCTCAATTCGGTTGTCTGGAACGGGAACTCGCGATAAAGACTGACGCATTTCACGCCACAGTGAAGGATCCCCCCGATAACCCCAGCCATCCAAATCAGGAAACATTAAGTCAGCAACAGTGATCCAACTTTTCTCCAGTGGAATAGTGTTTTTTTGTACAGAAAGTTTTTGAAGAACAGGCATAAATTGATTGAACCAAAATCTTAAATCCAGCCCAGACCTTTGTACTTCTTGATGATTATCAGCAATAATTTCACCTAACTGAATACCTGTCAGCGCAGAAAATGCAGACAAGAATCGATTTCTATCATTATGTCCCAGCTCAAATACATCATATTCATTGAATAAGAAAAGTAGTCGCTCATAAAGCACCATATTTTCATCATAAGTTTGAAAATGAATAAGCTGATCCTCAATCATTTTTCGCATCAGCTGTGAGAGTGTTCTGGGGTGAAGGTGCAGAAAATAAAGGAGATCTTTTCGGGACGGATTTTTTTCGAGAGCAATATCTAAGGGGGTCTGCAGCTTGTTATACGTTGCGAGAGTTTTGTCAGCCCCCATCCTGAGAAGTTTGCCAATAACCGGACGTTTAGCACCATGCCACGCCGCCTGATGCAAAGGTGTATAGCCTTTTTCCGAGGCAGCATTGATGAGAGAGGGATATCTTTCCAGTACGTTTAACAGAGGCTCCCATTGGCCCTTGTATGCTAATTCACTGATCTGTTTGGACAGAACATCATTGGCTTGTGTCATACAATCACTCGTACAGTTAACATGGAAAACTCCCGCTCATCTGAATTACCGCTTGTTGCCTTCATGACCAGAATGATTCAGCAACCTAATTACACCTGGTCGTGCCAAACGAATCCGTCCGGCATGTCCTAGTACTTCCTTGAGCATCCGTTATTCGCGTAGTACCAAAGCTATCAGTGCGTGATACCGTCCCATCACTTCCTCGAGTGGTACCAAATGAATCGGTACGGTAGGTTGTATTCTCGCCGTTCGCGTTAGTTACCCTCGTTGTTCCAAAGGAGTCGGTACGTGATACGCTTCCATTACTGCCACGGGTAGTTCCAAAACTATCTGTCCGCCAGCTATTACCTTTATCATCGCGAGCCGTACCGAAGCTATCAGTGCGATAAGTCGTCGCAGTTGCACTGAAGCTGAACAGCAAAGTAGCAATTATAATCCAGTAGTTTCTCATCATTGAGATCAGCCTTATTTGCAATTAATTAGTGTTAGCACGGGTAAGTACCGCTTCAAAATCAGCAGCAGTGAGATCGGTTGAAGCTTTGAGCATATCTCTTGCCAGAGATCTACGTCGATTCAGTAATTCATCGAGGGTCTCTTCGAAAGTCATTAACTGACTATCACGCACAGTTGGATAGTAAACGTAGACATCTTTTTGCTGCCCTATGCGGTAAGCCCGGTCAGTTGCCTGGTCTTCTTTGGCAGGGTTCCAACAGCGAGTAAAGTGGATGACATGATTTGCTTTTTGTACATTGACACCAAACCCAACGGCTATTGTTGACAGGATGATGACGTTAAATCCAGGCGATGACTGAAAGTTATCAATCAAGCTCTGACGGTTTTGGTCACTTCCGGATTTGGTGCTGGTGTCGCCATTAATGATAAATGGCTTAAATCCAAAATGCTGCGAGACCAGGTGCTGCAATTCACGTTGAATATCGCGTAGTTCAGTAAAGATAATGACCTTATCATCTGATGACTGGCGAATATTATTCAGCGTATCCAAAAGCCATTTCACTTTCGGAGCATCATTGCGTAAGCGTAAATCTGCACTCACGGAATAAGGCCACGCGCAAATTAGTTTCAGGCGGTGGAGTAGTCCGAGCATACCTGCGCCACGTTGATCCAGACCCTCGCTGATTTCCTGTTGGTTCTGCCAGCTCGCGACCGAGTGAGTATAGAGGTCTCGTTGCAACGGCAACATACTAAGGTGCTTACAGGATTTATCTTCAATTTTTTCAGGAAGATCTTTCGCCACCTCTTCTTTTGTTCGACGCAGAGTCTGCGGTTCAATCAATTTTCTTAATGATTCAAGTACGTTATCATCACTCTGCTGCTCGATCGGCCGCAGGTAATCTTTGCCAAAATTATTCAGTGCGCCCAGGAGACCTGGCTGAACAAAGTCAAACAAGCACCAGAGATCGACAAGCGTATTTTCAACAGGCGTTCCGGTACACGCGACTTTGAATTGCGCCTGAACAGCCTTAGCTGACTGGGTAATCAGGGCTGCCGGGTTCTTAATTTTCTGCGCCTCATCGCAAACCATGATCGACCAGGGCTGGCGGGCCAATGAAAATTCCTGATCGCGCAATGTTTCGTATGTGGTCAGTACGATCTGAGCGTTTCCCACCCAGTCAGTTTGCAGCAGGTTTTTAATCCCCTTACTCTTTAACGACGAAGGAATACTCTCCTTAGGGCACTTTTTCTCTCTGAGTTCATTGCCGTATAGCTTTAAAATCGACACCTGCTCGCGCAGGAAAAAATTACCGACTTCACGCTCCCAGTTGTCGAGTAACGACACCGGAGCAACAATCAGAGAGGGAGGAGCATCCGGGAAACGCTCACGATGCCAAATGAGGAAGGTTAAAATCTGTAACGTTTTCCCCAGCCCCATATCGTCTGCCAGTAAACATCCCGCCGTCTCGGTTGGGGATTTAAGGTACAACTGCTGGAGCCAGGCAACGCCTTTACACTGATGCTCACGTAGCTGAATAGAGTCCTTGAGAATCATCGGAAGCTCGGCGTCAGCCAAATGTGCTTCCAGCAAGGAGGTTCTCCGCTGTTTGACATACAGTGCCTGCTCAATATTTTGTTCGATCAGCAGGACAGCCCGACTTACCGGCTCAGCATTCGCGGTATCTTTTGTTTCGGCATCGATTTTCTTTTTCCACTTTTCGTGGAAAACCTCTGCTTCTTCTCGTGGTAGAAGGTTATCGTTCCAGGGCATAGCGACTTCAGGAGCATCAGAGGCTTTTGCATCTTCCAGACGCGTTTCTAGCTCCTGAAAATGCTGATGATTATCCAGGTCCCAGCCCGAGAACATGACTTCACACATCTCCTTAGCGAGATTGTCTGGAAGCCAATTTTCACTTTCACTTTTGACCAGATACGGTGAACTGATTTTCTCAAACTCACCTATCCCTATGACCCTATCGCTGTACTTGTTGAGATCGAGTACGTGAGAAAAATTCAATCCCGCAGCCTGTTGCTGCCAGCCTTCCAGCAATGCCTGATACTCTTGCAATTCATTCTGAGTGAATCTGGACAGCTCGAGGTCATAGCCCTGCCAGACACCAGCAGGAAGATGCGCCGCTAACTTTTGTTCCAGCTCAGTAATCAACGCTGCCAATTCAATTGGTCGGTTAAACACGTATGTTTCATCTGGCACGGGCTGTTCAGTCCTGGGGCTCAGGATCAGCGAGACAGACTCAATATGCATTGAGTCATCAAACTGAGGCTCCAGACGAAAATCATAAAAGTAGATCCCTGCATCCTGTAGATTCTGCTCATATACATCGGGATCAAGAACCTGGCTGGCTTCTTCGCCAATCCAGGTGTACGGGTTGCGAACAAACGAGAGCGCATCATCACCGGCAACTCGGCGACCGGTGATGGCATGAACAGAGGTAAGCACATCTTTGACTTCAGGTGAAAGAATGACGTGGCTTAATTCACCGTCATCACCCAAAACGCGATACCGATCTTGTACCTGTTGCGTGCGATCGAAATTCTGCAGCCACTTTGCAGGCTGTTCGTCAAAAACCGGCTCAATTTCCAGTACCCGGGTATCCGCCACCAGTGATTTCCGCAACTTTAACTGCAGTGACTCGGGCCTGATAACTATCGTTTTAGCCAGGTAATCATCCAGTTTTGCTCCTGCCTTTTTTGCCTGTCGACGTATTTTTGCCCACCCGGTTTGGTTGACCGTTTCACCCGGCGTCTGTCGCTGCTGTAATCTGAGCTGCTGTAGTGAGTCCAGAAGCTGCCAGTTCTCTTCGCTGAGCACAAAAGTGCCTTCCGGGGAGGAAAAGCTGGCCCCCTGGATAGTGATCTCAACGGGGCGATAATCGTCAGGCTGGGTCCATTTATCAATGAAAACTCGAAAGGTATCATCGCTGATGCTCCCTGTCGCAGCAAGATGGGCGGTCAGATTACGCTGTTGAGGGAAGCTGAAAATTGCCAGACTGCTGGCATAATCTTCATTATTCAGAATACGATAGAAGTCATCCCAACTGATAAACCAGCAATCCGACCAGTGTGATACATAATCCTCTTCATGGAGTTGTTCCAGGCATGAAGTGATAAGCCAGTTATCCTGAATGTCGGCAAGACTAAAGGGGAAAGCGAAGCCCTCTGCCTTAATTGCATAAAGCGGCACAAATGAAGCAGGAACTGCTTTATTATCATTAATAAATTTACCTAACAATTTTTTGAACACTATTTGCTCCAGTAAGTAAATTTACCCAGCACAGGCTTAAATCCGAGGCTTAACAATTTTTTGGCAGCCTCATGATCTGGTTCGTTGAACTGGATATGAATTGCTCCCCCCATGCCACGTTTATCCATCACTTTACAATCGACAGACCGAATCACTTCCCTGATTTGCTGTTCTCGAGTCGTAAAATTTTGGTCTTCTTTTTTGGCTTTTAAAGAAGCTGCAATAATTTTAATCTGTTCTTCTCTGTTTGACCTTGATTCATTGGCTTCTGATTTAGCCGGAGAAGATACGGACCTGCCTCCGCTTTGAGCTGCATTAAAACGGGAGATATCGATAGTGGCTGATGGCTGATTGGAATCTTCCGCAACGTAGCTAATGCCTAGTCTACGAAGTTCTTCATCATAGCGGCTCATCCACCCTTCAATACGGTTAAGCGAATAGTGCGTTACTGGAGACAAATGCGGTAAACGCAGACGCACTTTACGCCGGTTATTACGCTTATCTTTAAGATCATAATCAATGTCGAGAATACCTGTTTCCGGATTAAATGGTGCATTATCGATATGATAAGAGTACATGGCTCCTACTTTCGAAAACTCGACAAAAAGATAATTCCCAATCCTCATGATCATGGCATTGTTGTCGCGAGAACCGGGACCTTGTAGACGGCTTAACCGACCGGCATTTTTTGCCCGAAACTCAACATAATCGGTATCTTTCGAACGCTGAGCATCTTCACCCAACACAATTCGCGTATAACTCATCTGATTAGCATATCGTAGCCAGTAGAACAGACGCGCCTGATCGACATCCCGGTTACCTTTAAGCAACTCAAAGAACAGTTTCAGATCATCTTTAGCGAACCACCCCTGTACCATAAGCAGCACCGCGTTATCGACATGAACCTGCCAGCCTTTATTGCGGCTAGTTAACTGAGGGTTTCCCCAATACTCCAGGGCTAACAGCTTAAGTTCAAGGTGAGTTCGGTGTTTAAATATTGACTGGTAATAACGGGTAAGTGCAGCTGCCAGGATATTATCTTTAAAACGAGAAAGCTGACGGCTCAACGCGATCAGTTCATTAATTTTTTGTTCAAACTCATCGTCAGTCTGACGAAAAATCTCGCTCACCAGATGGTTAACAATTTTGCGCCATAGCCAACTGGTCTGGGGGATCTGTGCCACTTTTTCCAGCACGGAGATATCGGTTATTTCCCCACGGCCGAGCTGTTGCCCAAGAAGAAAACCCGCATTGTCGGTAAAAATATCGCCATAAGTGTCTATTACCGTCATCCATGACAACGGGCGAGGCGAACTCTCTTTTAACTGTTTAAACCCAGCAGCAATCTGCTTGCGTAACTGAAGCCACTGCGGATTTTCTTCGGGAGTATCGCTGACATGCCCAAAGTAGCTGGTGCATAACGCCAGCCATTCCCTACGCGTTAATCGTTGTTGTGCTATTTTGCTCTGAATTTCAGCCGAGATTTTGGCAAAGTTAGCCGCATCATCAATGAGTGCTGTCTCAAACAGATCGCCTTCTGCAACGTCATTGAGGCCAAAAAAGATCATCTTCCACTCAGATGGCTGTGGCGTTTCTCCCGAACGCAATCGGGAAATTGCCTGCCTGCGTTTCTCCGCAGGAGGCACCATCTGTACTGCGCGAGCATCTACCTTTCTTTCAAGTTGGCTGATGACGCGTTGTAGATAGGTAAACGGGTGACCCACAACCGGATCCGGACTCTTTTCTCTGTAAGGAAGAAGGTGTGATTTCAGCTTCTCAATCGCGGACGTCATTGCACTACACCCAGTTGGCAGGTTTCCTGACTAATACCGGGGACGACATCCATACTCTCGTCCTGTTTTTTATCTTTCAGGCCAAAGAACTGCATACGTAACTCGACACGACGGCTGGCTTCTTTACTCTCTTTCGCATTGTTGAACGACACGCCACCCGCCAAAAATAATTTTCGAATCTGTATTTGTTGATCTGCAGTAATTCTTTGCTGTAGCGCACTTCTGCTATCCAGCAGACTGCACATCACCCATTCCGAGCGCTGAAGAGAGAGATGCAAGTTGTAGAGATACGAACCGTCCGTGTCAGTAAACCCCTCAATAACGATCTGTTTAAACCATTTCTTACCTTCGTCGCTATTTGCCGCATCCAGGACCAGCGGCACCACATCCTGTAGAGCCTGCTGCCCTTCTGGGGTGAGTGAAAAACGGTTATGCTCAAAACGCCCTGCTTCGCCAAAACTAATACGATTATCGTGGCAATCGACATGTATCGTTTTATTCAGGTTCTTTGCCTGTAGTTCAAGTTTTTCACACAGTCGGGCGATATCATGCCCTCGAGACTTTTCGCCTGCTTCTGCCTGCTGGATCCTCTGCGTGACGGAGCTAAGCGATGCCACCATGACGACCAAAAATAGCACCATCATGGCTGTCATCAGGTCGGCATAGGAAATCCAGAACGGTTTTTCTGCTTCATCACTGCGACGCTGCCTGCCATTGAATGCCCGGTTAAACATCAGCCTGTTCCTTACGCGCGACGACTACGGAGCACGGTTTCCAGCGTATCCACGCTTTCACCGATAATTTCAACAGAAGAACTTAACGCCCCCGCCGCTTTTGTCAGTTGTGTATCCATCTCCTGGAGCGAACGGTTCAGGCCGCTTTCCACCCCGGTAGTGAACGACTCAAAGCTGGTGCCCATCACGTCAGCGACGTTGTGGAGGAACTCCTGGGCTTCGCGGTTATATTGTTGCAGACGCTCGGAATACGACTTCAGATCCTCAACAAACCGGCTGCGGGATGTTTGCTCATCATGGCTGCTATTGATCAGCGTTTCCAGTGTGCTGATGGCGTTCGCCACCACCTCACGGGTGTTGCGGTAATCGGCGATCAATGCGCCCAGTTCAGAGCTGGCACTGGAAAGGGTTCTGCCTGCTTGCTGGGTACCATTCAGAACTTCTGCAGTCAGATGATTAGCTTCGGCGACACGATTACCCGCTGTTTCAAAGCGATCGGCAGCCACCCGCATTTTATCGGCTCCAGTCTGAATTTCTTCCAGGTGACGCGTTGTGTTTTGCGCCATCCGTTGCAGTAAATCGCCTGATGCGGATTGCTGCTCACGCAGCATTTGCATCAGCTCCTGAACCTGACTCTCAAGCTGGCCGATGATTCGCTGAGCTTCCTGTTGCAGAGCATTCTGAGCCGATTGCTGCTGCTGGCTAAGGGATTTCTGGCCTTCCTCCAGTTGCCCAAACAGAGTTCCCAATTGGCTACCCAATTGATCGATGCCGCTGGTCATTTTCTCACGCAGGGCATCCTGACCGGAGTGCATAGTTTGTTGCAGAGCAGCCATAAAATCTTGCTGTTGTTCGGCGGCCGCCTGTTCACGAGCTTCGCTACGGGCTAAGAGCTGTTGAGTCTCTTCGTGCAGAGCGCGCTGTCCCTCTTCCTGAGTCTGGCTCATCTGTTTTTGTCCTGACTCAAGTTGACTGAATACACCGGCCAGGTTTTGCGTCAGATCTTCAACACCTTTACTCATATTGCTCATCAACAGATTTTGCGCCTGGTTTTGCTGCTGATTAAGCTGCTGCTGACCATTTTCCAGTTGTGCGAACAAGGTTGCCATATGGCTGCCAAGCGTATCCACAGAAGCCGCCATTTTCTCCATGGTTTCATTTTGTCCCTGTTGAACACTGGACTGAATGGCTTCAATAAAGGCGCGCATCTGTTCCGCCATCGCTTTTTCACGCGCTTCACTGTCGGCAAAGATTTTTTCCAGCTGTTGGGCCATGCGTTCGCCAGCGCCTTCACCTTCTGCGCCAATGCGAGCTACAGACTCCTGCAGGCTACGCAGCATGTCATTCATACCTGCCTGCACCTCTTGCTGGCCGCTTTTCATTTCGCTGAGTAACTGAGAGATCAGTTGGGCGCTGCCCTGGCGTGAATCATCCCCAGCCTGACGCATATCCTGCAGCAGGGTAGAGAAACCGCTTTGCATGCTCTGGATCGCCTCCACGGAACGGCCCATCATCTCCTGCATCGTGGTGAACTGCTGACCAAACGTGTTATCCATTTTGTTCATAAAAGCAGTAAGGATGTTCTCAAGCATCGACTGCACTCGATGGCTCTGATCGCCGGAGGCGGTTTGCACCACGCCCGCAATTTTGTCCAACGGGCTTTTCAGACTGGTTTCAATAGCGCCGCTAACCTGCTCCGCAATCTGCTGGCCTGATTCCCGATAGGTGGAAGACAACGTCTCTGCCAGTTTCTGATTTTCTCGTACCTGGCTGTCCACCAGGTTCTGCAGCATCTCTCTTAAATCGCTGACCAGACCATCTTTCAGTTGTTTGGCATGTGTGGTGTTTTCTTTGGTGCTGGAGAGGAGCTGCGAAAGGTAATCTTCACCGACGCCACCTTCAAAAAGCTGGTCGATGCTGGCTGTCAACGACTCAAGATTTTTATAGCATCTCGCCAGCCGCCATTTTTCAAACATGGTGACCAGAATGGAGAAAGCAATGGCAAAGGCGGAACCTAAAAACGCGTAAAGGACATCACGCAAAAGGTTAGCTACGCTGGCGCTAACTTGTTCTGGCGTGCTGGGGTCAAAGTGGTGCAAACCGATCATCAGTCCTGAGAAGGTCCCGATTATCCCAATCCCAGTCAGGATACCGGGCAAATGCTTAAACGCTTCCGTGTAGAGTGGAATCTCTACCAGCAAGGGTTCAGAGAACCATGCTGAAGCCGGAGCGGTAGAACGAATACTGTGGATCCGTTTCTGACCGCTGTCATCGTCTAACTCAAACTGCCGATGCAGCGACTCTTTAAATTCACTCCAGGGATGCGCAAAAAACTTTCCGGAAAATAAAGCATCCAGCTTTTCGAGTTGCTGAGCCGGTTTATCTTTTGCAATCAGTTGAATTTCTTTCGCTTTCTTCTTAAAACGGGCGGAAATCACAAAAGAAGGAATGGCATAGCGGGCAATGAAGCACACCAACAGAACCGCGACAACAAGAGCGACATATTTCGGCACATTTTCTGGATTAACAGAGGTTAACGTGTCGAGGAACGAGGTCAGCGAAAACATCTACACACCTTGAGTGAAGAAAAAGACATTTGCAGGGGGAAAATCACCAGCAACGAAAAACCGCCCGCTCATTATAGGAAAAACCTTAACTTTAGCTTCTATAAAACGTTATCTGAGTCGCAAAAACATTGATCGCCCGCATGAGTAATAAATTTAAATTCCTTGATGTAAATGATTCATCAGGTTTATGATTGGCAATACAATGACAATGTAATTTAAATTTATTCGGACTGCAGGATGACGCGAAGCTACAAAGATATCGCCCAATTTACGGCAGGCTCGCACATCAGCCGTATCCAGCAAAGTGCAGATGGGCCCGCATTTCGTTTCTACGCGACCGAACAGTTTCTGGTCGATGACTGGCAGTCAGCTTTTGTATCCGCGGAGAAAGAGCAGTGGGTTAAAACACATCAGGATGTTGTGATTACGCAGAAAGGAGATGTTGTCATCAGCCTGATTCATGGCAAGGCTGTTCGTGTGAGTGCCGAAAATGCCGGGCGTATCTTAGGTAATAACTACGTCAAAGTGGATGTTGATGACAGTCAGATTAATGCAACGTGGTTTCTCTGGCATTTCAATGAAAGCCCAGAGGGGCGACGTCAGCGGATTCAGGCCACCCAGGGTTCGACCGTCGTACAGCGTATCGCGGTTAATGAACTGAAAAATTTTACCGTTACCCTCCCGCCACTCGCACAGCAAAAAGCGATGGGGGGACTCTATCTGGCGGCGCGAGAAAAACGCTTTTATCAGCAGCGGATTGCCGCCCTGAGCGAACAACAGATCCTGAGCCTGCTCAGTGGTATGATTTGACTTATTACGTCACCTCTTTGTGACGAAGAAAAACAACAGGAAGAACTATGTCTCCCCAGATCGAAGCGCAAAATTTAAGTGAACTGCAAGGCCGCCTGTGGAATATCGCCGATACCCTGCGCGGTAAGATGAATGCCGATGAATTCCGCGACTACTGCTTAGGCTTTATCTTCTATAAATATCTTTCTGAAAAATTCGTTGCTTACGCGAACAAAATCCTGGCGGAAGATGGCATTCAGTACAATGAACTGACTGCGGAACATCCGGCGTATCAGGATATCGTTGATGCGGTAAAAGAGGACAGTATCCAGACCTTAGGCTATTTCCTGCCGCCAACGGATTTGTTCCACACTATGGCGGAACGTGTGGCTAAAGATCCCAAAGGCACAGGTACCGGTTTTATTCTGGAAGACCTCGCTACTACCCTGCGCAGCATTGAACAGAGCACGCTGGGTACCGACTCCGCGGATGACTTCAGCAACCTGTTTGAAGATCTCGATTTAGGTTCCAGCAAACTTGGCAACACGGCGAAAGCGAAAAACGAATTGATCGGCAAAGTCGTCACTGAACTCGACAAACTGAGCTTTAACCTGAGCGAAGCGAGTTCCGACATTCTGGGTGATGCCTACGAGTATCTGATCGGCCAGTTCGCCTCAGGTGCAGGTAAGAAAGCCGGTGAGTTCTATACCCCGCAGCCGGTTTCCACCCTGTTGGCTAAAATCGTCACCACCCACAAACTGAAGCTCAAAAATGTGTATGACCCGACCTGTGGCTCTGGCTCATTATTATTGCGCGTGAAACGTGAAGCCTCGTCGGTGGGGAAAATCTACGGTCAGGAGATGAACCGTACTACCTATAACCTGGCGCGTATGAACATGATCCTGCACGGGGTTCATTATGCGGATTTTGAGATCATCCAGGAAGATACGCTGGAGCACCCGCAACATACGCATCTGAAATTTGACGCCATCGTTGCTAACCCACCGTTCTCCGCCAAGTGGAGCGCCAGCCCGCTGTTTATGAACGATGACCGCTTCGCCCAGTACGGCAAACTGGCGCCATCGAGCAAAGCAGACATGGCGTTTTTACAGCATATGTTCCATCACCTGGAAGATGACGGCACCATGGCGGTAGTTCTGCCTCATGGGGTTCTGTTCCGTGGCGCAGCGGAAGGCCATATTCGTCAGTTTATGATTGAGAAGCTGAACTGCATTGATGCGGTGATCGGCCTGCCTGCCAACATCTTCTACGGTACCAGCATTCCGACCTGCGTACTGGTGCTGCGCAAGTGCCGTAAGCACAATGACAGCATTCTGTTTATCGACGCCAGCAATGACTTTGAAAAAGTGAAAACTCAGAACCGTCTGCTGCCGGAGCATATCGATAAGATTGCCGATACTTATAACGACTGGAAAGCGCTCGAGAAGTACAGTCATATCGCAACGCTGGAAGAGATCCGTAACAACGATTACAACCTCAATATCCCACGCTATGTCGATACTTATGAAGCGGAAGAAGAGATTGACCTTAACGCTGTGGCACAGGAAATCCGCGATCTGGAGGGGAAAGTGGCAGAGATTGATAAGACCATTGCTGGGTTCTGCAAAGAACTAGGGATTGAAGCACCGTATGGAATGATGGAAGGTGGTAAATAATGCTTCCAAGAATTCGCTTTCCTTCTTTCAATGGACACTACACTGAAAAATCCTTACATGAAGCAGTGCTCGAATTGAAAAGCGGCCTTTCTCGAATGTTCAGTGACTCTGACATTGGCTTGCCAGTTATACGCTCAAATAACATAAAAGATTATTGTTTGGATTTTAATGAGTTAAAATATTGGTTCGAGGAAGACACTCAAGGTGCTACAACCTCTAATTATTACTTGCGAGATGGAGATATTTTAGTTAACTTCATTAACAGCCAAGCGCAGATTGGAAAATCTGCGATATATTATAATGCTCTGAACAGAGATTGTATATATACAACCAATATATTGTCCCTTCGCATAAATAAAGATTACTCTCCTGAGTTTATCTTTTTTTTCTTTCAAACAAAAATGTATAATGACTACATTCAAAGCATAACTAAACCTGCAGTCAATCAGGCAAGTTTTACGACTAAAGATTTCCGGAAGATGAAAATCTTTTTCCCCGACTTGACTGAGCAAACCAAAATCGCTAATTTCCTTTCCTCCGTTGACGAAAAAATCGCGCTACTAAATAAGCAGTACGACCTGCTACGCCGGTATAAAAAAGGCATGATGCAGAAGATCTTTAGCCAAGAGTTGCGGTTTAAGGATGATAGCGGGGACGAGTTTCCCGAGTGGGAAGAGGTAGAACTAAAAAAAATAGCCTCTAAGGTAAATACTAAAAATAGAGATAATTCAGTAACCGCAGTTCTAACTAACTCTGCCACACAAGGTATTGTTAGCCAAGAAAGTTACTTTGAAAGAGAGATTGTTACTGAGAGCAACTTAACAGGATATTACGTTGTTAGAACCGGTGATTTCGTATATAACCCGCGGATATCTTCAACGGCTCCCGTAGGCCCTATAAAAATGAATGAATTAACCCAAGGAGTTATGTCTCCTTTGTATACGGTTTTTCGTTTTGAAAAGGGTTTATTGAAATTTTATCAATATTTCTTTGAAAGTTCAGTTTGGCATGATTACATGAAAAGCGTAGCGAATAGTGGTGCCAGACATGACCGTATGAATATTTCAGGAGCCGATTTCTTCGGTCTTCCGGTACCCCAACCTTTTGAGGCAGAACAAACCAAAATCGCCAACTTCCTCTCTGCTCTCGACGATAAAATCGCCGTCAAAAAAGCAGAACTGGACAAGTTAAAAATCTGGAAGCAAGGCCTGCTCCAACAAATGTTTGTATAAAAATCATTCGGCCTGGCTTACTCCGGGCCTACACAATAACAAAAGGCACTACACACTGATGGCAACGCAAAGCGAATACGAGTTAGAAACGCAGCTGGTGGAACAGCTGGTGGGCATGCACTACGAACGGGTGAATGTCACCGACGAAACCAGTATGAAAACTAATCTGCGAAAGCAGATTGAAATCCATAACCGACTGGAATCTGCGCCACTCACGGACGGCGAATTTAACCGTATTTTCTTGCACCTGACCAAAGGCAATGAAGTTATCGATCGCGCTAAGATCCTGCGCGATCGCTACCAGTTATTGCGTGATGACGGCACCGAGAAATGGCTCAGCTTTATCAATAAAGAGGAGTGGTGCCAGAACGAGTTTCAGGTAACGAGCCAGGTGAAGCAGTTCAACGCCGAGCAAAATACGCGCAAAACCCGCTTCGACGTCACGCTGCTGATCAACGGCCTGCCGCTGGTGCAGATTGAACTTAAACGTCGCGGCCTGGGGCTGAAAGAGGCTTTTAACCAGATTGATCGTTACCATCGGGATGCGTTCTGGATCGGTAGCGGCCTGTTCCAATATGTGCAGATCTTTATTATTAGCAACGGCGTGGATACCAAATATTATGCCAACAACCGCGCCAACCATTTTGAGCAGACCTTCTTCTGGACCGATGAAAAGAATAACCCGCTCAAAGCACTGGAGAAATTCACCGACGCATTTCTGAAAGTCTGTCACATCGCCAAAATGATCACTCACTACACGGTGCTGAACGAAACCCGTAAGTGCCTGATGGTGATGCGCCCCTATCAGTTTTACGCCTGTGAGGCGATGATCCACCATGTGAAGGACAATCTCCACAAGCAGGGACGGCCGGAGAACGGCTATATCTGGCACACCACCGGCTCCGGTAAAACGCTGACCTCGTTCAAAGCCAGTCAGGTGATCATGGAAATGCCGGAAGTGGATCGGGTCATTTTTGTGGTCGATCGCCGGGATCTGGATTATCAGGCGGCGAAAGAGTTCAACGGCTTTGCGAAAGACAGCGTGGATACCACCAACAACACCAGTACGCTAATAAAACATCTTAAGCAAAGCAGCACCAAGCTGACCCTGACCACCATTCAGAAGCTAAATAACGCTATCACCCATGAAGGGTATAAAGCGCAGCTCGCACACCTGCGCAAAGAACGCATCATCTTTATCTTTGATGAATGCCACCGGAGCCAGTTTGGTGATACGCATAAAGCGATCGTGAATTTCTTCGAGAATGCTCAGCTGTTTGGTTTTACCGGGACGCCAATCTTTGCCGATAACGTCAATATCACCAATGGCGTCAAACAGACCACCGAACTGTTGTTCGATAAATGCCTGCATAAATACGTAATTGTCGATGCCATCCGGGATGAAAACGTACTGCGTTTCGCCGTGGAATATGTCGGTACTTACAAGCGCAAAGAGAGCAGCAATGAGATCGATATCGATGTGGAAGATATCGACACCAAAGAGGTGATGGAAAGCGACATCCGGCTGGGCAAAATCACCGACTATATCCTTGCTCATCATAACGCCAAGACTCGCAATCGCGAGTTCACCGCGATGTTCTGCGTCGGGTCAGTCGATATGCTGATCACCTACTACAAACTCTTTAAAGAAAAGCAGGCCGCACTGCAGGTGGCGGATGCCAATTACAAGCCATTAAAAATTGCTACCATCTTCACTTATGCAGCCAATGAAGCGGACAAAAGTGATAAAGAGGCAGTAAATGGTCTGCTGGATGAAGAGGATATTAGCCTGCCGCAGGGCTCGAAAGTGGATACCTCGAGTCGCGATCATCTGGATAGTTTTATCAAGGATTATAACGAGCTGTATGGCACCAGTTACTCGGCCAATGACTCAAAGAGCTTTTACAATTACTACAAAAATATTGCCCAGCGTACCAAAGAGAAAGGCATCGATATTCTTCTGGTGGTGAATATGTTCCTCACCGGCTTCGACAGCCCGGCGCTGAACACGCTGTACGTCGATAAAAACCTGCGTTTTCACGGCCTGGTGCAGGCGTTTTCCCGCACCAACCGCATCCTCAACGAAAAGAAAAGCCACGGGAATATCGTCTGCTTCCGCAATCTGAAGAAAGCCACCGACGATGCTATTGCCTTGTTCTCGAACAAAGATGCCTCTTCTACGGTGCTGGTCAAACCCTTTGAGGAGTACTTCGGGGATTATCAGAACGCTGTCGATCGCTTGTTAACGCTGACACCAACGGTGGAAAGCGTGGACGATTTGCCAGATGAGGAAGCACAGCTGGCGTTTGTAACGGCATTCCGCGATGTGATGCGTTTGAAAAATATCCTCGAAAGCTTTGCCGATTTTGACGATGCGGCGAAACCGCTGTCAGACCAGACGCTGGCCGATTTCACCAGTAAATACCTCGATATCCACGACAAGGTGAAAAAGCACTCCAGCAAAGAGAAAGTCTCAATTCTTGAAGACGTGGATTTTGAAGTCTCGTTGATTCATCGCGACGAAATTAATGTCGGCTATATTCTGCGTCTGCTAGCGGGTATTCAGGCGATGCCGCCAAAAGAGCAGCAGGAGCAGAAGAAAAAGATCATGGATATTGTCGACAGCGACGTCACGCTGCGCAGTAAACGTGAGCTTATCGATAACTTTATCGAAAAAAGCCTGCTGCATGCCGAGCATGACGAAGATATTACTCAGGTATTTGAAGCCTATGTCGAACAGGAAAAAGGTAAGGCGCTGGCAGCCTTGTGTAGCGAAGAGCGACTCGATTCGATCAAACTGACCGGCTTACTGGATAACTACCTATTCACCGACGTGATGCCGCGAGAGGATGAAGTGGCGGAAACACTGACCTGGACGCCAAAGATTCTGGAACGCAAAAGCGTGCGAGCTCGGGTCTACGACCGTGTGCGCGATGTGATTGAAACGTTCATTAATGGGATGCGCGGGTTTTAAAAACTGTATGGCCTCTCACGGGGCCTTTAGCATAATTTTTATGAGGTATGTTTTATGTCGGTGGTGGTAGCAAGTTGTAATTTAGCCCAGCTGTTATCTGGCGAGGTGATTACACCAACGGAAGGAGAACTAATTACAGGGAGCTTAGCTATTCCAGAATACCAGCGCCCCTATTGTTGGGGAGAGTCACAACTGGATAAGTTGTGGAAAGACTATCTTCATTATAAAAAAAATCATCAAGAGAATGTCTGGTATCTTGGCAGTCTAATACTGCATAAAGATCCTTCCGGAATATTAAATATTATTGATGGCCAGCAACGACTAACCTCATTAACACTGATTAATGCGATATTGAACCCCCACCAAATATCAAAATATGTAAATAATGTATCCTACCATTCTCCACAGTCTCAGCATCAAATCCGAAGCAATTTTCAATGGTTGTTGAAAACTCTTAAACAGTCATCAGAGCCAACATTTTCAGCCACTGACGTAAACTTTACTCTGGTAGTGACTGATTCAGAAGATGAGGCATATCGATTTTTTGAGACGCAGAATACCGGAGGGGTTCGTCTTACAGGCTCTGATATTATAAAAGCACATCATTTACGTAGTATTGAACGCCAACAACAAAATCATTACGCCCGGCGCTGGGAAATATTGGGAGATCTCAACCCTATAATTAACTCCTTACTTCGAGGAAGGTTTTGTAATACGTTGCGCAAGCGTGATGTACCAAGCCATCGAAAACCTTTGCTTGTGCGAAGTGCGGTAGTAACAGAATTTGGTGAAATGACAACTATAGGACCAGATATTGCATATGGACGATCTGTAAGTCATCGAACAAATAAGCAAAGCCAGGGCCGCTATTTAGTTGAACAAACACTAGAAGGTTATGAATTACGGCAACCACTCAATACAGGGATTAATACTATTCACTACCTAGCCTACTTTCAGGGGATTCAAAACCATTTTATGTCTCCTGAGATGGATCCAGAACTTGCCATTACACCAGAGCATCAAAATTTCCTTCAATGCTACCAGGAACTAATTATACCTCTCGAAGGCTGCCAATACTTAAAAGAGTTGCTTGATACTGCCTTAATGTTATACATCAGCCAATTTGGCGAAAAAAATTTAACCACGGCATTAAAGAAATTATTTATGGTGATATATTCACCACGGGTGACCAATGAAAAAACAGTTAAAGAGTCAACATTAAACACATTATTAGATAGGGCCCCTGTACTGGACTGGATTGCTACTAGCTATACCCCTGAGATGTGTTTTCAATGGTTGAATAACTATACTTTTGACATTGACATTAAGAATATAGGGCCTGATGATAATAGTGTCAAAAAACGATTCATTTACCAAGTGTTGCGTTACTTTGATATTAAAGTAAGTCATGACGCCCCCGCACAATCATTGGCTAATGAATATCAATATACTCTGCAAAATAAAATAATAAACTTGTCACATCAGGATTGAGAAAAATGACAAATCTACAAAAAGTTAACTCTGAATTGATGACATTACGAAATATAGCAGACAAAAATTATCAGTTTGTTATCCCTAGCTATCAACGACCGTATGTCTGGCCAGACAGCGATGTGCTCAAACTATTTGAGGATATTGAGAAAGCCTGGCAAGAAAAGGAGCGGTTATACTTTATTGGCACTATATTGACCGCCGAGCAAAACCCCACAGAAAACACCCGAATCCTTGAGTTAATTGATGGGCAGCAAAGAACCACCACACTGGTACTAATTGCTTTGGCATTCCGTAAAGTTGGTATCAATGCTCCATTAAGTAATATAGCAGTACTCGGTAAAAAACCACGTCTACAGTTTACTATCCGACACCAGGTTCAGAACCTTTTAGGGGGACTTGCAGGCTTAGAACAGTATCAACTCCCTTCAGCTAACGACATAAAGAATGATCCCTATCTAACCCATTTGGATGCAGCCTTATCTGTTCTTATAAAAAAAGTCGATACGTTAAAATACCAAGCAACTGAACTTGCTGATTATATATTCAATAATGTTCAGTGGGTTAATAACTGCGTCCCTCGTTCAATGGATTTAAATCTTCTGTTTTCAACAATGAATACAGCTGGCGTTCAGTTGGAAGCATCTGATATTTTAAAATCTCGGCTTTTAAAAAAAATAAAATCCAACAAAGCCTTGTATGATGCTATCTGGCAAACCTGCCAGCATTTGGAAAACTTTTTTGAGAGAAATGCTAGGCAGACTTTCACTGAAGCTGACTGGGATTCCATCACGGATGAACAATTGGCAGTTGTACCACCTACGCTAAACGTTTACGCAAAAGAAGAAACTCACTCAGTTGTAGCGATGAATATCAGCGAACTATTTTCTCAGGTCCATGAAGAGTTCGAAACAGAAAAACAGGAGTTATCTCTTCAAAACAAGGATGGTGTGTATTGCCGTTCAATAATTTCATTTCCGTTATTGCTGATCCATGTCTATCGAATTCATCTTGCCAGGCATGGACAATCCGATATTTCTACCCGGCTACATACCGATAAGCTGTTAGAAATTTTCTCTCATCTCTGCTCTGCCGAAGAACAAGAAATTAAGAGCTTTTTTGAGTTGTTGTGGAAAACTCGTTATCTGTTCGACCGCTGGGTCATCAAGTGGATGGAGCAAGATAAGGAAAATGAAGAGCTTCGACTAACATATGTGTCACGTAGCCGTTCCGGTAATCATTGGTATATCAATCGCTCTCAGAAAGAGATAAATGCATTAACTCTGCTACAGAGTGTACGCCTGTTTACCGGTGAGCGAAGCGCGCAATATTGGCTAACTCCCTTCCTCGGGAAGCTATTAGAACAACCCGGTGATAACGAACAACAGGTTCTAGCCCTTTTAGAAAGGATTGACAACGAGTTGTCTATGGCCGCTGATAATGAAACGCAGAAAAGTGTAAGTTTTAAACAGGCAAAATCGGAAAATGCGTCACTGAGAAAATGGGCAGAAATACGCATGTATTTTTCTGAAAATCATGGCACGCGTTTTGAACATTATTGGTTCCAAAAATTAGAGTTTCTTCTATGGAAAAAATACCAATCAGTGTGGAAAGATAATCCCAAGTTTAAAAAATACCGTATTACCGCAAAAAATTCGGTTGAGCATGTTTATCCGCAGCAAGAAGAGTACCAGCGCTATTTAGATAAAGGGAGTCTGGATAGTTTTGGAAATCTTGTGCTTTTAAGCCCTGGTGAAAACTCTGCTTACAGTAACCAAGCTGTCGGCAAGAAAAAAATCGATTTTGATGCTAAGCCGGTGTTTGATTCACTGAAGCTCAAAGCTATTTTTGAGGCTCGCCAGGCTGCCGACGAAGCTTGGGGAGAAGAACAAATATCTCAACACCAGCAAGAGATGTTAAAGATATTCGATGCACATTACATCGAGTAGAGGGGTTATTAAACTTCCACAAGCTAGTTTGACACTATGCCCACTATCGTGGATTCTTTTTGCATATCTGATAATCTGATGGAGCATCCAACCAATGGATTTCCCTGGCTATATTTGCACAAACCCGCCATCAATATCGCTCAATATAGAGCAGAGTAAGGCGCTCACAGCGATCAATGAATGGTTCTGTGATAGCGCCTGTCCGGTCTTCGCCCTTACAGGCGCATATAGAACAGGAAAAAGTAAGGTGCTGCAGGTGCTGCTGTCACAAATGCCAAAAACTATAGCCACTCGGCGTTATTTGGCTCCTAATGCTCGAACTGCCAGGCTGCATGTTAATGGCCAGATAGAAGAAGTTACCAGTATCTATAGCTGGCTCTACAGCCATCATCCTCAGGATATAAAAGAAGATAAGCCGTGGCACCCGGTTAGCTGTCAGGATCATGACGTTTTTAAAGCACCACAAGAGTCCTTGTTAGTTATTTTCGATGCACATTTACTCGGAAATGATTTCTTTGCTTCAGAGACAGCACTTTACGGTAGTGGTCATGTTCTAAGCGATTTATTGCTGCTGCTGAAAGGTGAAAATCAGGATGATCCACCGCAATCACTCCCTAAAATATTATTACTTGGCGACCCATATCAACTAAGGCGAAGCGCCAAAGAAAAAAGTCTGTTGGAATGCCAGATATTCCAAGAGCAACAGATTGCTTTCCTTAAGGTTGAATTAAAATCACAGGATAGTCGTAGGGAAGCACAGCATGAACAGCTCGATTTTCAGAGCGAATTAGTTGGTCAACTCGCTGCAAAAAAATTCATTCAATTACCCATTTGCCAACAGCAAGCCTTCCGTACTATATCCAAGGGAGAGCAGACAGCTAAGATTGCCGAAGACCTTATATCTCCAGGCAGTGAGTGCATTTATCTCTGTGCAACTAACGAACGGGCTCAAGCCGTAAATTGTGGTATCCGAAGCAGGTATTTACAGGCACGAGTGCCGGGTCATTTAGTAGTAGGGGACCGTATTGAAATTTATAACAAAACCTTTAGTTTTGATCATGATGGTGATGCGCTGAGTGGACACATGCCGCTACATGCAGGACAATTCGCAAGAGTAACTCAAGCAGCCAGAGGTTTCTTCAGTAAAAGCATTACGCTTAAAGGCCGAGATAAACCCACGACCGTTGAATTTGCCCACGTTACACTCCAAAGCAATGACACTTCTTCCACCGTACTCTACCTACCGGAGTTTTTGACTTCGCTTAAACCTGAACTTGATACTGACAAACTGCTGGCACTACGAATTTGGGCTCGAGTAGAGGCAGATGAGCAGCTTAAGGAGTCGAAATCTTCCTTGGAAGGGATGGATAAAAAAAGCTCGGAATACAAGGCAGCACGCGAAGAGTATCAAAAAAAGCACAGTCAGTTGATTCTCAATAGTAAATTTACCTACGCCGCTCGACTTCGCTACGCCTGGGCACTCACTGTGCATCGGGCGCAGTCACATCCTCCATTTAAGAGAGTGATTCTGGAAGCGAGTGCTGCCCATGATACTGACAACCCGGCTACCGATAGTTATTTCCGTTGGCTTTATACTGCCACAACACGAACCATGCATACGCTGGATATACTTAACTATCCTACGCTTAATCCGCTATCAAAAACTGAATGGCATTTATCCTCTATCAGAACAGTACCATTGGTTGTAAAACAGCGTTTTCACTTTGCTAAAAACAGATTACCTACAGAGAACGAGCTAAACAGAGAGCTACCCGCAGGATTCAACCCGAAAACACCTGAGTTATTTGCACTACTACTGGCTATAAGTGACGCTCTTTACCATAGCGCGTGGCGTATAAGTTCAATACACCAGCATCCCTATAAAGAGCGCTATTTCCTTAATAACGAATGCGGTGAAGCAACACTAGACTTCGATTATAACGGTAAATTTGAGGTAACTATTGGGAAATACCAGGGGCTAAGTGGCAATGCTCAACTGGAACAAGAGTTAAGACAACTACTCAATACACCAGTAGTTTGGCTCGATGATAACATCCGTATAGCTATGCATTTTATCGATACCCTAGTTGCCAAAAAGGGATGGCGAATAATTGACATCGATGAGAAACCATACAAGGTTTTCGCTATTGCAGAGCATTCCACAGGCAAAATAAAACTGGATATTAATATACCTTCTGTGAGCAGTATTTCTCGAAAAGGCGTTATCAGTAATATTTATCTGATCCAAGCTGACTCTAAAGCTGTAAGTGCACAATTTAAGGTGGATTTCATCGATGGCTGAGCAAGTTTTCCAACAAATCAACCGTTTGAGAAAAAGTGGTGAACTGGATGCGGCCTGGGAACTAGGTTGTACAACAGTGCAGCAAGACCCAAGTGATAGTTTTCTTAAAGGGGCTTTCTTCTGGGTATGTTATGCATATTTAAAAGAAGTACGGGATACTATTAAAGCGCGAGCCGCAGCAGGGAAAAGTGAGTTTACACCTACGCGACAAGAAGCCGAACGAATCGACTTTTTATTGGACTGGATAATCTGGCTTGATTTACCGGACAGTGGTTTCGAGTATCGCAGCCTGCTACTTATCTTTCAGGCTAATTTGGAGCACTTCCCCAAATTGATGCTGCTACTGGCCAAACATGCGAAAACCCTATTCAGTCCGGAAGACAAACAGCCGTTTATTACGGAGAAAGGCGAATCTCCTAGCTTGATGCTGAAATTTACCCGCAAGCTTGCGAAAACCTGGAGTAGCCAGACTACATTGCGTCATCTATCTGTGGATGACCTGATCACTTTGCTGACACTAACGCGCCATGAAGTTAAAGATACCCAACAATTAATCTGGCTTGATTATGACGAAGCGCGATGCCTTATTGTTGCAAAACGCTACGAAGAGGCGCGAAAACGAATACTGGCAGTGCTGCGTAAAAAACAGAATGAAGCCTGGGCGTGGGGGGCACTAGCGACCACTTACCGCCAGAAAGATCCTCAAGCTGCTATTACCTTGTTTGCTAAAGCTTTGAGTTGTGCCCACGATGATGCTCTGGCGCTTCCGACTCTAAAGGGATTCGCTGTACTGTTAGCAGCTGAAGGTCTTCATAACGAAGCATCAATCTGTGTGCATAGGGCTGTTAATTGTTATTTGCATAACGGTTGGCAGATAAAAACTGATCTTGAACAACTACTCAACCAACCCTGGTATAATCACCAGGTAAATACTGAGCTACTTACCTCATTTATACTGCAGCGTTCTCAGAATGCGGCAGATTATCTTTTTGGTGAACGCGTCCAGAAGCTGGCTTTAGTTCAGAATATCCATGCTGGTAATCGTGGTTTCCATGCCTGGGTGAGCAGAAATCAAAGTCTGTCAGTCAGAATGAAACTTTGGTCTGATAAATTACCACTCTCACCTGGTGATTACGTTCAACTGACAATTGCTGAAGAGGATCAGTCAGTTGTTGCCGTCGCGCCGGCTCAAGCGCAGCCTCTTACAGACGCCGGTGAAATAGAAGATATACTACGTGTGACAGAAAAAGGTTTTGCTTTTGTGGGTGATACTTTTGTTCCAAAAGATCTCGTGCCTGCGGGAATGGATGGCCAAAAAGTACACGTTGTACGTGTTGTTGAACTCGATAAAACCAAAAATCGTTATGGCTGGAGAGCATTAAAAGTAATCATTTCCTGATGATTACATATTGAACACTGAAAAATCAGGCCTTTCCATTCATAAGAAAGGCCATTGCCGTAAAAAAATAATCACCCTCGACTACAACCGAAGTTCCGATCTCCATCGCCAAATATCTTAGTATCAAGCTTGGCTAAGTAATCCAAACGATTTAATAAGTTATTAAACTCCTCTTTAAAGTTAAATTCATTGATATCTAATATATAACGACAATTTTCAGGATAATGAACTAATCCCGGGTAATCATCCAGTTCTAACCCCAGTGCACTGTACCATGCCCTTATAATCATCATCCGTAAATTGCTTTCAGCCTCATAATCACCTAAATGGTAATAAGCATCTTTGTTAAAAAAAAGACCAAGATGAAAATGACATTTTCCCTCTTCAGAAAACTCCCGCACCCAAACATGACGAACACGGTTTGGATATATTCTTTTGCCGTTAGCTGCTCTGGTTTTCTCATTGGCCCCCAGCATTGCATTTAACGCATTACGGAAACGGGATATCGCTCCAGGCTCCAGATTTGGGAAGCAGCAAACTGTATCTCCTCTATCTAAAATAGGGGGGTAATGGGCATCAATACGTAATGCCATTGTTCTAGGAAATTCACTGATGGCTTGATTGATTACCTGTTCAATATTTTTTCTGTAGGCGAGCACATGCTTACCATGAGAACCATGATATAACTCCATATTTATACCCTTGTAGTTAGTCTTACAGTAAACTAAAACCGTATCTATTAACATAACCAGCTATTAAGATGTCTGTTGTTGGTTTATATAACTAACTGTTAATTATTACATGAGTAGTGTAATCCTTATGATTTAGAAGTAATATATATTACCTTTCCAACAAGTATATTTATCATCAAGCCAACATCTATGCGGGAAAATCAGCACGATATTGCTCTGCAATTAAAATTAACCAAAGATGCCATTAGCCCAGTATCTTTTTACTGTGGAAAGGCTTATTCCTAAAGTCTTTGCTACCTTAGATTGAGAAAGTCGCTTTTTCTTCTCATTTTGAATTAGAACAAGGTATTTACTTCCCTCTGGCCTTCCAGGGGTTTTCTTTGAATTTATTCTATTGGATTGCATTTTCGGGGCCCTTATTAGCAAGTAATTATCATTCAGTTGTTAGTCACCATCAATAAGTTGATAACCTGTATGCAACCTGTATGCAACCAGTATGGTTATGCTTAACATTGGTGTCAGAAATTATGATTAACTTCATTGGTAAAAGGATTAATGATGATGGCATTTCCTCCTGTCAAAGCTTTTTGTGATGCATCGCCTTCATCAATGACAGGAACCATTACAGCCAGATCATTTGTGTAATAGATTGGTATCCAACAATAGCATGATTGTTCAGGGCAGATTTTATTTCGTTTCAACACTTCTTCAACTCCAAATGTAATAAGTTCAAAGATTGGCATGATCACAATGCTGCTAAAATCAAAAAAATAACCATCATAAGTTGTTTCCTTTATCAGGATAGTATTGGATAATCCTCCAGCGATAAGATGGTTGTTATTTACGCGTCGGTCTGTATATATAAAAATAGCTTTTTTTACATGAAATTTTTCTATGAGAATTAATAACTTTTCATGGATTGATATTTTTTCATTCTTGCCCATCTTATCATGGGTTATTTTGTGTTTATAAAACGCCTGATCAATAACTTCATCTGTGTGGCGAATGTGAATATTCCACGCGGAGTAAAAGAACTCTTCCACAGTTAATTTTTGTTCGGTTCGTGTTGTTATATATTCTTTCTCTTTAAAAAAGCTCTCCAATGTTAACTCTAAATTATGAGCTATATGGTATTGCAACGTTATTTTATTTAATGCAGGAACAGTTAAGTTTAGCAAAAATGATATCACTTCTGATCTAGAATATCCTTTTACATGGCTATATGCATCAATTGCTTCGATAGTGGATTGCTTGTTGGGACTAAATGTTATACGTTTTTGCATATTTCCTACTTCTCTCCGTTATTCTAATGGCGTAAATTACTTGACCACTATCCACAGGTATTTTATTCATCAAGCTTCTGTTGCGGAAAATGATCAATCCGTACAATACTTCAACCCAGCTATTCTGACTATTCATCAGAATAGCTGGTAGTTATAATTTTTATTTCCCTATAAATTCCCCTTCGCTGAAAAAGTTAGCAAAAAATCGGAAATATCATTTCGTAACCAATAATGTCGGCCATTAATTTGTTTTGGACGAGGTAAACCATCAGGCAGTTTGTCTTGACAAAGCCATTTTCGAATGGTCTGGGATTTGTAATTAATGATTTTAGCCAGTTCACTGGTGGAGATAAGTTGCGGCTGAAAGAACTCTTGTTGTTCGAATGCGCTCATTTCGCCACCTCAATATGTGAGATGATGAAAAATGAGGAGATAGCAAAAATTAATGAGGATAAAATGGCAAGATAGGAAATAAAAAAATAAAATTTTTGGACACTATCGGGGTCACTATTACTACCATCTGAAGATGACAATGAAGAACTTTTGGAGGATTTTGTCGAACTCCGATGTGATCTAGACGTTTGACTTTTGAATGGCGTGAAATGTGCGATAACAACCCCCACATTCCTTCTGAGCAGAGGAAGTTTTACAACAATACGCCATGAAGATGGTTTTCGGGAAAAACCAGTAACACCTAAACGTTGAATTATTTTTTTCCAGAAAAAAGCACTGTTTTTTTGGGGCTGGTGTAGACCCCACTTAGCTCTAATCGCTTCTGGCTGATTTTCTGTAAATTCAGTTATTGTGTGAATCACTGTAGTTTATCTCCTGCTGAGTGAGTGAAATATCTTTAGACTGTGATTAAAAATACCTGAAAAAAGTTTTCTGTCAACATGTGAGATTTTTTATAACCTACTGATTTTTAAATGAATCAACGCTATTCAACGCTGTTTTTAATTCCTGCTTGTTCTAAGATCCATGTCTCAATTTTTTCGTGCCATTTTCTAAGCAAGTCCAGCGGGCGGCGGCGATAGTGCTTTTCAGCAAGAGCACTAGGCTTATGGCCCATAATCTGCGCAACAATGCCCGTTGGTACTTCGACCCATTCAGCTAATGTACCAAAACTACGGCGTAATCCATGCAAACTGATGTGTGGTAACTCAGCGCGGCTTAACGCTCGATTGTGTGCTGAACGAGGTTCAATAATTTTGCCGCTCTTGCTGTTACTCCTGAAAACCCAATCCTCCTTATTTACGTCAGAATTTGGTGTTTGCACCAATGCGCTTAACAGGTGATCGACATAAGGAGTGAGAGGTATGATACGTTCGCCTTCGATCTTGTCTTTAATCCGCATACTTGACCATTTGAAATCGACGTCAGACCACCGAAGTGACGCAATTTCTTCGCGTCGCGCTCCGGTGAGTAAAAGCACCTGAAGGTAAGCTGATGCAACAGTGTTATTGAGTTGACGTATAGCCTGAAACCAATTTTTTAACTGTTCTTTTTGTAAGCAATCTCCCGCTTTACTCGCTGATACTGGAACCATTTTTCTCACGTTATGATCTTGTGCAAGATCGCCATGGATTATTCCCTGATATTTCTTCTGGTAATTAGCCCATTTGATAAATGCACGCAACAGACGGTAAGCATGAGCAGTAACAGTAGGCCGATTTTGTCTTTCTGTACTTAGCCATGCGGCAATGTTCTCTGGTGTTAGTTCCGATAACGGTAGGTCGAGTAAGCTAGCCAATGGTCCAGCCGAGGTTGGGCCCCTGCCTCTTTTTTTGCTTTCGCCTCCACGGCTGGACAAGTTCACGTGATCGGCAATATAGCGTGCAGAGTAAGGACGTTTAGTTTTGGCGCTGATTCCGGTTCTCAATTCTTGAAGATAATCTTCCCAAGCGCTTGAGAAGGTTACCTTCGTTTTACGAGATTCAGCCTGCTGTGATTCCGCTTCAGCAATTTTTTCTGCTTTAGCTATACGCGGATCTATCCCAGTATCGATTAATGTTTGCAGCCGCCTGGCTTCGGCCCTGGCATCATCAATCCTCCAATCGTTAATGTTGCCAATGGTCATGCGAAGAGTTTTTCCCGCATATACGCTTTGGAACACAAAAGCTTTTGTTCCGCGAGTTGCCCGGCATGCCAGAGTTGTTACATCCGCATCCCAAAGAAATGCTTGGTTTTTCCCTTCAGTTAAAGCAAATTTTCGAATGCGCTCGAAGGTGAGTTTTTGTCTCGGAAGTGCCATTTTGGGGCTCCAAATGAGAAAGGTTACATCACCATAATGTAACGGCTGGTGTAAGTAAAATGGGGGAATAAACATCAACACCTGTCAATTTTTATCAACAGGTGTTTTTCATAACTTAATGTTTTATAATTAATTACTTGTTTTAAGAGTAGGTTTTTAAAGGGGTAAAAATATAATAACGTCGCATTCGTAATGCGAAGGTCGTAGGTTCGACTCCTATTATCGGCACCATTCTAACGTCTCCCCAAGTCTACTCAAGTATTTAAAAACCTCTTATAATCAGTATATTAATGCCCCTTTTAGTC